>JAESFO010000229.1_pt1 | contig 112970 bp, 115 predicted proteins | sample 9269421 | NCBI WGS metagenome assembly JAESFO01 (sample SAMN14502839, study PRJNA617101) | algae metagenome | isolation source: Nostoc desertorum CM1-VF14 and co-occurring heterotrophs from rocky... | place: USA: Clark Mountains, San Bernardino, California | collected 2000-06-05 | reverse complement strand
AACTACAACAAAGCCCCGCAAAGAGCAATCAAAATCTGCTTAGTACTGTAGATTTTCATATCTGAAGTTTGTTTCTTTTCAACTCAGCGTTGCTGAGTCTTTTCTTATTGCCTAGTCTAAACTCCAGAAACGTAGGCAAACTAGTGTAACGTAGTGCAATGCATCTTAGAGAGGAATGCGATCGCACTATATGCAATCATGCTGCCTCAATGTCAGCTTCCAACGTGCCAAAGAGAGATTTCACAAAAATTAGTGCCTCATTGCCATCCATTAGTAGTTTCTGTACAGCCCCCTCATACTTTTTACGGTTTTGAAACCCAAGTTATTTTGCGATCTTCTCTAGGCAGGCGTTTCGCTAACCGGATATTGTGAGATAATTTCTGCCAAATTGCCAGCACCAACTGTATTGTCTCATACCCAATTTTTATTTGATATTTTTAGAATGACTATAACTCATCACTGCATCGAGAAAATAGATAAAGTCGAATTTAGTAAGCAAAATGGCATTTGACTTTCTCAAAATGCCATTTGACTTTCTCATTTCGGTGTTTTCCGCAAGCAAAAGCAGCTTTTACTTTCTCAAACCCCAGTTTGCTTTCTCATTTAAGTAGTTCGCGCAATCTGCTGTAATTATCCCTACGTAGCAAAAGCCATTGCAGATTTGCCGGAATTCTCTCAGGCTGATCTATACGTAATTTTTTAAGGTAAAGAATATTAACCGTACTGGATTACAAGGAGTAGATCATGGCTCGGAGAAAAAGAACTTCTGTAGTGTTAAAAAGAGCAGTGCGCCGTGCAGCTAGCATAAACTCAATTGCTCCGAAGTTAGATTTAGGCAATGGACTCACCTTACCTGCCTTCTCAAGCCTGATTGAGATGATGCGATCTAAAGAAAATGCCTACAATAGTGCCCTTTCCAGCTTAGATAAGCTGTATCGTGAAATGCTGGAAACAGAAAGTGAGTTGGGAGATATGACAGAGCGAGCATATGCTAATGGCAGTTGGGACTCGATATGGCAAAAGCAGTGTAGAGTACGGCATGGCAGGAGGAGTTCCTAAAAATCAGCGTCGTAAGGGACTACGAGGCGAACCGCCAACTTCCGGTACTGAGCAACCGTCATTTGTTGCCAGTGTGGAAGGCAAGAATGGAAAGACAACGGTAGTGACAAGTTAAGATGTGCCGTAGTACTCAAAATTTTGTCAAACCCAAATAATTGCGTAGGCGCAGCCCATCGTAGACATCGTTGTTTTATCAAATTTGCGACAACGCACCCTACAGCTTGACAAAAAAATTTAAACAAAGGTGAGTATGTGGGCATCTTGGGAACTATAGAGGTAAATCAGATTAAACTCAACTTCTAGTTTCCAATGAAAACTCACTATCCTAGCAAAGAAGGTAAAGCGTTTCCATTACAGATTGTTCTTGTTGTTCCCTTCCTTATTCAGATTTTTGCAGCAGTAAGTTTAGTGGGTTATTTGTCCTTTAAAAATGGACAAAGAGCAGTTAACGACTTGGCAGAAAAGTTGATAGACCGCACCAGCGAAGTAGTGGATGAACATTTGAAGTCTCGTCTTTCCATTCCGCAAACCCTTAATCAGATTAACGCAGATGCTATCCGCAGGGGAATATTAGATGTGCGCGATCGCCAAACTCTTGGCAAGTATTTTTGGGATCAGATGCATGCCTATGACCTAACTTATATTGGTATCGGGTTAACGACAGGTGAGGGGCTTGGAGCTGCTCGTTATGATGGCAAGATGATTACTATTGATGATTGGACTGCTAAGATTCCTAATAATACTTCCACATACAGCACAGATAATCAAGGCAATCGAACTCAGGTGAATGCTCGATGGACTTGGAACAATTTCAGCGAATCTTGGTATACCCAATCCATCGCCGCTGGCAAACCTATTTGGGGAAAGATTGTGACCATAAATACCCCAACAGGACCCTACATTACTGCCTCTGCCAGTCGTCCGATCTATGATTCGCAAAATCGGTTGTTGGGAATGATTGCAACGGACATTCACCTGCTGAAACTCGGCGATTTTTTACGCAGTTTAGATGTTAGCAAGTCTGGGGAGGTATTCCTTTTAGAGCGGGATGGCACATTAGTCGCCAGTTCTGCTACAGAAAAGCCCTTTACTATCGTTAATCAAAATATTCAAAGGTTGGGAGCGATCAACAGTTCCAATCCAATGATCCAGAACATTGCCAAACGCCTCCAAACTTTCAACGGATTTGCTTCCATCACTAAAGACACAGATTTTCAGATTGAAGTGCAAGGAAAACGCCATTTTGTCGATGTTGTACCTTGGCGTGACAAGTATGGCTTAGATTGGCTAGTGGTAGTGAGTGTGCCAGAAAACGCATTCATGGCGCAAATTAACGCCAATACGCACACCACGATCGCACTTTGTTTTGGTGCATTAGTTGTTGCTTCGGTGATGGGCGTGTTCACCTCTCATTGGATTGTAAGCCCTATTTTGCGCCTGAATTGGGCAAGTGAGGCAATGGCATCCGGCAATTTAGATCAGAAAGTAGAAACTAGCGGCATTCGAGAACTTAATACCCTATCGAACTCTTTTAACCACATGGCAGGGCAACTGTACGAAACGTTTACTGCCCTAGAGAAAAGCAAGGAAGAATTAGAAGACCGGGTAGAAGATCGCACCACTGAACTCAAAAATGCATTAGAAGAATTGCAACGCACTCAATCTCAAGTTGTTCAAAGTGAAAAAATGTCTAGTCTGGGGCAATTAGTTGCTGGAGTTGCACACGAAATTAATAATCCAGTCAACTTTATTCATGGCAACCTTGCCCATGTGCAGGAATATACCCAGGATTTATTAACGCTTGTGCAGTTGTATCAGGAGCATTGTTCTATTCCTACTCCAGAAATTCAAATTGCTGTCGAAGAAATGGATCTGGAATTCTTGCAAGAAGACTTGCCGAAAATGTTGTCTTCCATGAAAGTGGGTACTGATCGCATTCGCCAAATTGTACTATCGCTGCGGAACTTTTCCCGCATGGACGAAGCGGAATTCAAAAGTGTCGATATTCATGAGGGCATCGACAGTACCCTGATGATTTTGCAACACCGCCTCAAAGCTAAACCAGAGCAACCTGAAATTGAGGTGATTAAAGACTACGGCAATGTACCCCTAGTAGAATGCTATGCCGGGCAACTCAACCAGGTGTTTATGAATATTTTAGTGAATGCGATTGATGCGTTAGAAGAAAACAATGCCAAGCTTACCTATCAGGAGATTAAGGACAATCCCAGTCGAATTAAAATTCGCACATCAGTAATTAATTCAACGTCGGTAGAAGTAGCGATCGCTGATAATGGAGTCGGTATTTCCAAAGACTTACAGCAACGAATATTCGATCCCTTTTTCACCACCAAACCCATTGGTAAAGGAACCGGAATGGGTATGTCCATCAGCTATCAAATCATCACAGAAAAACATGGCGGCAAACTAGAGTGCTTCTCAACTGCTGGAAAAGGAACCGAGTTTATCATTCAGGTTCCTCTCCAGCTAAAGGTTCATAAAGTAGTTTAGCTGGATACTACTTTGGTATTGTCAAATTACCTAAGCATTATTACAGCACATAAATTTTATTCATCATTATATTATACGTCTTTATAGGCTATAAAATTAAGATTTACTTTGTGTAACTATGATTACGCAATAGTTAGAGCAACGCTTAACGCAGCAATATATCTAGTGCATTATAGCTAATCTCGACTTTCTCAAACTCTCAAATACTTGCATAACCGTAACACACTCTACTTTACATTTACTCAATCAATAGACTGTCATCAATCCAAGATAAATAAGTACAAGAAGTATTGCATTAAACAAAGTTAAGCTAACTATCAACCAGATGTTAATTGTAAAATCTATTGATTTCAAGTGTAATACAATAGCTCTATTAATAATTCCTACAATTATTGATGTATCAAACAAACAAGCAAAAGCTATTCCAAATACATAAGAGAAACCATCTCCTCGCCGATTGATTGACGTTGTGTAAGTGATTATAATACAGCAAAATAGCTAGTGTCCAAAAAAAAATAGCATAAGCTATTAGCCACTTTTTATTAGGCATAATCTGAGCAATAGCAAAGGGAATACTTAAAAACAATAGAAATAATAAAATAAGAGAATAAATCATTTATAAATGCCTTGTTTTTTAGAATATTTCAAAAAAAATGCTTATAAAATAACATTTATTAAAATTATTGATATAAATTAAATTGGCAAATGAAACTATATAAATATACTGGGTTTAGGCTATTGCGGAGTAAATAAAGATTCAGTTATATTTAGATTTTATTTACAAATTCCGTAAGAATTTAGTACTCAGGTGGTCGTAACTCGACTGCGCTCGGCGGCCACCGAGCGTAGCCGAGGTGAGTCAGAAGCCAGAAGATATAAGGAATATTTATTTATCAAGTCTTTATTTGATTCTTTAATTATTCTGACTTCTGAATTATTACCAAATTGCCTCTGAAATTGTGGTGCATTGCACTTGATAAAAAGACACCACAATCTACATCATTTAGTTTTACAAGTGATTTTGAAACAGTTCTATAACATGTTGCCAAGCATCAGGAGCAGCTTCAGGATTGTAACTTGGGTGTTGTTCCATAAATGGGTACTTATCTTTGAAAAATCCGGCAAAGAATCCATGCCCTGCATCGTATCGAAATATACGATGATTTATTTGATGTTTCTTTAATTCTGCTTCAATTTGTTCGCTTTCTTCCTGGGAAACTAATGTATCTCTTGTACCAAAAAATGCATAGATAGTACCTTGAATTTCTGAAGTACGATTAATGGTTGGAATCTCTTCACCATAACTAGAAGTAGTAATTCCACCACCATAAAACGAAGCTGTTGCTTTGATATCGGGTAAAGTTGCAGCCATGTAAGCAACATGACCGCCAAAACAGAAACCAATCACACCAATTGCATTATTTTTGACATTGGGTAAAGTTTTGACGTAGGTAATGGTAGCTTGAATATCGCTGAATATCTCTTGATATTTCACTTGTTGATAATATTCCAATCCAAGCCGATATGCTTCTGGACTAAACCCAATATCTTCAGCGCTAAAATCAGCCTCAAAACCGGGAGCAATACGTTGATACATTGCCGGAGCTATTGCTACATAACCTTGTTTAGCGATTAATTCTGTAATATCTCGAATATTACTATTGATTCCAAAAATTTCTGGAAAGACTATAATCGCGCCAAAAGTCCCGTTTTGTGCTGGTTGAGCTAAGTAAGCATCGATTTCTAAGTCATCGTTGGGTACTTTGACATAGGAGGTATTAATTTCGATGTTTGTTGTTTCTAGCATCTTTGTTTCGGCTGATTTTATACCAACTCATTTATTTTGACTGGTTTTCGACACAGACGGGCACAAACATCAGAAGTATTGCTCTCCTCACCTGAAGCATGACTTTACAGCTGTGAGCAGATCAAAGAAATTTCTAACTTTTGAATAGATACCATCTCAAACTTCTGGAAGATTACAAGGGTTTTTGATTTGTGCGACCTTACATAAAGTAAGCATAAAGACTCAAAATTAATAACCAGAAGAAAAAACAATGCCAGATCAAAGTTTTAGAACAAATATTCCAGAAGTTGACCCAACAGAGATTGAAGATACTCGAACTGCGATCGCAGACGAACATCACTCATTTCTTGAAAAAGTCATGGTTCGAAGCGGGTTTGCAGATTTGTATGATGCAAGAGACTTTACCGAAGTTGTGTATCGCGTTATGCGTGACTTAATGACCACAGACACAATCGATCGCGTCGAGTCAGAACTACATACAGAAGCTATACCTACAGATGAAAAAGCACTCCAGTTTGAAGTGGCTGAACTCTGGAAAGACACCAATCCTGTTGTGAGATTTTTAAGTCGAATCCGTCAACCTTTGAAAGGTCCGGCTCCCATTGGAATTGATTCTAAGCTATTTCTAACGCGAGTTGCGAATGAAGGAGGGGTTCCAGGATCAGTCGAGGCGGAACAGGCAGTTAAAGCGGTATTTTCTGCTACCAAAGACGAACTTTCCGAAGAGCGGATTCAGGAAATTGCTGGCGCACTGCCTGATTATGTACGTCAGCTTTGGGAGCAAGCTTAATTAGAAGTATAAAAAAGTTAAGTCTGTTTGTGGGTAACGATCGCAAACAGGCTTTCTATATAATAGATTTATTAATTCCCAACCATTAGCGATCGCTTACGACCTATGATTTCTACCATCTCGCGCCGCTACAGCTTGGATGAATATCGCGCGATCGAGGAGAAAGCCGAAGGACGCAGCGAATATCGAGATGGAGAAATTGTACCCATGCCTGGAGGAACGCTCAAACACAGCCGCATCGGTCGAAACATTCTGACTTATTTTACTTCTATGCTGCGCGATACTCAATTCGAGCCAATTAACAGTGATTTACGGCTGTGGATTCCTGAACATCGACGCGGAGTATACCCAGATGTAATGGTTTTTGACGGCGAACCGCAACTAAATGCTGAACGTTTAGATGAACTATTAAATCCCGTGCTGATTGTTGAAGTCTTATCTCCTTCCACCGCAGATTACGACCGACTCAATAAATTTCGGATGTATCGCTCAATTGAGAGTTTTAGCGAATATTTATTAGTCGAGCAGAATGAACCTTTTGTTGAACGCTATAGTAAACAAGCTCAAGGTTGGTTGCTTAGTGATTTTAGCGGCTTAGAGTTACCTATTTCTTTGGATTCAGTTAGTATTGATTTGCCGATGGCGGAAATCTATCGCGGCGTTGTTTTTGAGTAAATGAATGGACGCTACAAGAGAGATGCGATCGCATTACAACTGTGGACACACATCAAATACCATCTGTGAACGATAGAAACACACATCAAACTCCAAAAAGAAGTTCATACGTCCTAGCAACAAAGGTACATCATTAGACAAACTCCACGCAAAAACTAAGCGAACAGGCTCAAATGATCCAATCTGAGCAGATACAAGCAAACCTTTTGCTTCAACGGGAGCCAAATTACCAGCCAACATTACAGAAATCGTCTGTTCTTCCCAAATTGCGCCTAGTTGAATACCAATACTGTATGGCAGAACGCTGACGCTTGATCCAGTATCTAACAAGCCTGAAACGTCTACTGATGAGTTACGATAGGTTAATATTAATGGTAGCTTTGGCAGCGCATCAGGAACACCAAATGTATCGTATTCCTCTGTAAAAGAAAATCTTTGAGGATTAACCATTGTGCATTTACTCGTCCGACTCTAGCAGTTGAGCAAGTTGATGTGCAGCTGCGTGGGAATTAAGTGGCGACCAAATAGGGTAAGTCGCTCCTTGCTCTAATGATGGTTCCTCATCCCTAGATAATTCTGAAACTAGAAACTGCATCACTTTTAGCTTCTCTGCACGAGTTAAATTTCGCAGGGTAGGAAATAGCTCTACGGCGTTCATAATTGTCATGCTGGAGATGAATCAACATTTCATCTTTCCATAAATTTTATCAGGCTGCGTAGAAATTAAGCAGCTTTGATATAGCGTGCGTTAAAGTTTGCGACAAGGCGCTCTACATTAGGGATGCGATCGCGCACGCCCCAAATATATTTGAAAATATTGGAAGTCCCTAATCTATATTTTTTTAGGGTGCGTCAGCATTAATTCCTTTTCATCATCCAATAGTTTACTTAGGCTGAGGTACTCTACTTAGTATCATATGTAACAAAAATTATTGAAGATTTGCCTAAATTCTCTGAAGCCGATCAATACGGAAGTTTTTTAAAGTAAAGAATATTACCGTACTGTATTACAAGGCGTGTATCATGGCTCGTAGAAAAAGAAGCTGACAAGTATTACCACGTCATTAGTCTGCCTCAAACTAAATGCAAATAAGCTCAAACTAACCAAATAAATTATCTTAGGTAATTTGCTATGCCCGTCATTCTTCCCTTTGTAATTCAGGCTGTTTTGCCTGCCTTGACTACCATTTTTGCTCTTTTGATTCCTGTATTAGCTGCTGTTATCAATTTCACCTTGACTCGTATCCCTAAAATTCCTTCGTATATTCGCCTGATAAAAATTTTATATTCTGATATTGATTCATCTGCCAAAGAACGCAAAATTATTAACGCGGCACTTCTGGCAATTGGTAGTATTTTGACTTTTATGGCTTATTCCCTTATACCTTGGACTGGTGTTCCCTTAATTGGTGCTATTACCAGTCCCATTGCAGCTGCTATCGCCATTGTGGTCGCCCTGACAGTTTTAGACACGATTTTTGCTATGAATAAAGGTTATTATCTGGAACAACTTAAAAAAGAGAATTTTGCTGGACTACATGAAATAGAAGACGATATTCAGAATTTGAAAAGCATTTTTGGCAATTCATGGCATAAAGTTGTAACTACTATTAATGATTCCACCCAGAAAATCTATGAAGATGGTAGTAAACGCGGCATCAACTTTACTGATAAATCTTTTCAGAACTACCTTGACCATGAATTAGATGGATTAAATGTATATGTTAGTAGAAGCTCAATTCAAGAGTATCAAAATTTAAATGCAGATTTATTAAAGCAAAATAACAGCGATGCTTGGTTAAAAGATACACTCTCTTTAGGCACAGGTGCATCTTTAGGAACATTGGCTGGTGTTGGAACTTCGGCCGTTGCCTCATCACTATTTGTGCCAGCTAGTATTTTGACAACTGTCCAAGGGTTTTTTGGAATATCAACGGGTATAGTTGTCGGTGCATCAACATACACATTACTAACGCTTGCGGCTCCTGTCGGGCTGGGAGTGCTGGCAACTGTCGGAATTTACAGTGGTTTGACGAACTGGAGTAGTAAAGAAGAAGCTGCCAAAAAAAGTAAGTTTTTATCAGAAATTATTATTGCTGCGTTACCAATGGCTTGGATAGACGGTGAATTAGCTGACCAGGAGAAAGATACAGTAGATAGGTTGATAACTACCTCCGGTATTAGAAAAGAAGAACAATCTCTGGTTTGGAAAGCTATAAAAGAAGGCAAAACTTTTGACCAAATTATAGAAACAAGTATTCTTTTCGACAATGAACATCGAGAAAAAACTTGTAGCCCTTGCGGGGCTACAAAAAGGGCTAGGATGCAGATAGAATAAGCCTCATAGCCCTCTCTCCTTGCTGGTAGTACTTACGCTTATTAGGACTTAATCTCAATAATTCAGTGATTAACTCATAAAAATTTTCCATGAAATTGACCCAATTGTCGCCATAAAGACCAATATAAAAACTACTATGTCGTCGAACAATCCGCTTAGATTCTTTAATTCGTCCAACATATTTTTGAACACCCATGCGTTTAATTTTTTGACCAGATATAGTTGCAGCCATATATGCAAGTGATATTAATAGTATTAGGGAAATTAGCCTTTGACCTGATACATTAGTATCTTCCAAGTTATAGCCACCGCTCTTAAAATCTCTAAACATCTCTTCAATATCAAAACGTTGTTTATAAGCTCTAATAACTGAATCTAAATCATCTAAGTTTGTAAGGATAAACCAACCTTCCTCCGGCGCAACTCCCAAACGTTTACGCTTCCATTTAGCAGCAAGATTAAAGCTAATAAATCCTGTGCTTTTTGTATATTTAATACCTTGGTAAAAGAAAGAAAGTCCAGGTGCTAAACCTAAATCTCTTAATTGCAGCCAAATTTCCGGTTCTATTTCTATAAATGCATCTTTTTTTAAGCGTAAACAGAAATGTACTTTCTGCTCTGTCAGCCAGTTAGCCAGTTTTATTGAACAAAATTCACGGTCTCCTAACACTACAGTTTTATAATTATTAAAAAGCGGCAATGCTTTTTTAAATACTGCTTCTTGTTCATCAAAATTGCTTGAACCTAATTTGTCTAATAGCTTAAAGTATATTGGGATAGACCTTTTATCCCAGACCACACTAATCATTAACAGATTAATACGTCCCCAATTAGTCCTGTCAATTACTAAATAAATAACTTCATTTAAGGGAAAATATATCTCTAACCAGCTTTTAATAATTGGGAACCAAATTTCTTCAATATTTATGTAATTTAAAGACAAAAATCTTTGAACTTTCTTTCTTCTACTCTCAAAAAATATGGGGATAGGTAAAGCAGTAGCCAGTGCTTCAATACTAACAGTTTTAATAGATTGTAATAAATTTATCAGGATTTTTAGTAATAAATATTCTACACGTCCTAATTCTCGCTTGAGGTTTGTTTCGTAGAATTCTGGTAATATTATCATTAAATAGAGCTTGTTGCGAATGAATGCTCTTTTTCTTTTACCACAAATTGCTACACTCATTGTAATACAAGCATTCTAGACCATTTTGTCCCCCCGCAAGCTTGTAGCCAAAGCGATTATGAGCGGCTGAAGCATCGCTTAATATTGTGTGCGGCTTGGCAAATTGCCATTGCTGATGGAAAAATCCAGGGGTCAGAATTGCAACTTCATAACCGTATGGCAGATAAACTAGGTATTTATCGTGACGAGGTGAAGGAAATTCGTCGGGTATTCAACCTTAAGCACGAGGGCGAGCTTTGGGAAGTGATAGAAGTATTAGAACCAAACGGTTCAAAGACCAAGTTATTAAGAGATGTTCGTGAACAATATCGTCTGCGACCAGATGCTGAGAATCTTTAGTCATACCATATTGCTATACTTTTTTAATATAGGTTTGTATCCAAAATAGCTATTCCCAGTCTTCGTACTTCAAGCCATCAATACGGCTAAATTCGCGGATGTTGTGGGTGAAGAGTGTGAGATCATTAGCTAAAGCGATCGCAGCAATTAATAAATCATTACAGTGCAACGTACTACATAAATCTCAGTAGTAAATATCACAGTTGAGTATGCATTATGGGCGATTATTAGGGTTTTCAATCATTAATCCCTCACTTACAACTGCTGCATTCAACTCATTATCTGCGGACACAAAGGTAATAGGAAGCAATCCATTAGCAATGGAAATGGTGTTGACTACACGACCTACTGCTAGTTGGATAGCATCATAACCTCTTAAACCATAAGTTTCAGATAATACCATTCCAGAATTAATGATATTTTCTGTGATTTCAACAATTTGATAGTCTTTCTGTAAATCAATTTTGAACTGATTGCGTGTTATTGCCGCATCTGTAATACTAATACTTCCACTGCGCGATCGCCTGGTAATTGCCGCTATAATTTCTACACCAGTTATTGCAGCAATAAATGCCTCATTATTGAGAGCCGGATCAAATAACCCCAAAACCCAAACTGATCCAGTTTCGCTAATATAACGCTTAACTAATGCGCTACTGTCTAGAAAATAAACTGCCATCTAGCGGCGTTCCTCAATGATACTTTCAGAAACAGGCTTTCCCTCAGCATGAATTAATCGTCGCTCAGTTATTGGCTCGTAAGTTGGATGCTTGATCTGTTTTACTAACCCAGAATCGATCAAGGCTTGATGAAATGCTGCTTGCTTAACAGTTTCTTCTTTATCAGAAAGATACTTTTGAATTGTCTGATTAAGCTGCTGAAGCTCTTTTAGATCAAGTGTCTCAAGCTGCTTAAGTATTTGGTTCAAAGTTTCTATTGCCATACTTTTGTAATGTATATTTCTATTGTTGATTATTTTTCACCTATAAATCATAGCAAATTATCTAAAACTGGTATGATTTATCAGTAAACTTAACTTTGTTTATAAACCATTTCCATTCTCAACTTCTCAATCTCCAATCTCAACTTATCATTCTCCATCCTCAAGTTTGCATTCTCCTCCCTAATTAACTCAACTTCATTTCTCTTACTCAAAGCCTGATTGATTGCCAACTTACGCATATCTAGCGAAAACCAACGCTGATAAGTTTGCGTGTGAACTTGCACACTATGCCCCAAATTATCTGCCGCCGCTTTAATTGGTATTCCCAAAATATGCGCCCGAATTGCCCAAGCGTGGCGTAAATCATAAGGTTTAAAGTCCAATCCTATCTTGCGAAACCACCAACTAACTCGCTGTGTTAACGCCGTTATCTCAGCATGATTGGTGTTATCTTTTTTAGCGATCGCACCCCTTAACATCTCTAAATAGTTCGGATTTCTCAAATCAAAGTCATCAATCCATTGCCTATATAATGGTAATGCTTGTCTCTCACCAGTCTTACAATCTTTATCAACTTTCCATGTCAAATCTGTATTTTCTGCACTTAACCACCAATCAATATCAGGATTAATAAAAAGTTCCCGTGGACGTAAACCAAAAACTGCTAACATTCCATACGTCCAGCGCCAAAGTTGCCAGCTATCTTTAATATTTTGATTAACTTGATTACCTCTGTTATTTTGATAATCTTCAAACTTGATAAGTCCCTCAGAAATTTCTGTATCCGTCGGTATATTTCGGGAATTATTCTCAGGCATTTTGGAATATTTCGATAAATCAATTTCGATATTGAATGTCACACAAAATGCTGCGATCGCTCTAGCTGCATTATACTTAGCCCATTCTTTATCGATTTGCTCAATTGAACCGATCAGATTTTCCGCAGTTGCCAAATCTTGAGGATTGGTAAATCTCTTAGTACGGGAAAAGTAATAAAAAAAAGTATGTTCGCTTTTAGTTGTGCGTTTGTGAGTTTTAAAATACTCTTCTTCAAATTTTTCAAGTAATTTCCCTATAGGTTGAAAATCTTTTTTAATTGCTTCATTACCTAAATATTTATCATTCCATTCAAAAGTTTTACGAGCGATTAACTTCCCTAACTCATAAGCTTCTTCCTCAGCCGTTTTGAGTCCATCCAAGTTAGCGGGAATATTTAAGCTGAGATTGTATTGTTTTCTCCCAGTACCGTTGCTATCTTTGTCTCCCGGTTTAATTGGTAACGTCGCTCGTAATTGCAGACTTCCATTCGATTCTCTAATTGTCACCTTTGCCTTTGCAGACTTCAAACGCAGATTAACTTTCTCTAATTCTAGTAGTACTTTCGTTCTCATGTGTTCTTTTTGCTGCTGTGCTTGCAGAGATGAGCAAAAAAACAGGCGATTTTTTAATCGCCTTGGTTCAGGACAACATTTAGATGATGCGTGAGTCCTGAACCTAGTTATGCTGTGTTTTTAGCCTATATTTAGCCTAAAAATAAATGTGTTATCAGCGAACAATGCTTATCGCTGACACTGTTTACTGCAAACATTAGGCTGTTGAAAAGAATTAAACCACAAAAAGGATTACTCCGGCCCTTATCACGGTTATGACGGCTTCGCCATCTTCGCACGCGATATGGACTTGGCACTCAACAGCCCAACCTGGGGATTAATTGGCGCTCCTTGGAATGAAAAAGCTCAGGCTAAGAAGGCTGAAGCTAAGGCTAAGGCTGCCGTTTAGGGAAATGGGAGAGTGAGATAAGTAAGGATAACCTGGGGCTAAAACCCCAGGGGGGAGTTGGGAATACAAAATTCAAAATTGAAAGATTAAAAATTTATTTTGATTTTTGCATTTTGAATTTTGAATCATATTTCCACTCCCTACTCCCCACTCGCACCTCAATCAGTAAAAGAATTCAGTAACCTTGGAGTCCAGAAGAAATGCCTCAGAATCCAGAAAAAATTCAAGATCACGTCGAGTTATTCCACCAACCTGAGTACCAACAGCTATTTGAAAACAAAAAGCAGTTTGAAAACGGTCACGAAGCCGAAGAAGTACAACGGGTTGCAGAGTGGACAAAAGGTTGGGATTATCGTGAAAAGAACTTCGCTCGTGAAGCTTTAACCGTTAACCCTGCTAAAGGCTGCCAACCACTAGGAGCAATCTTTGCTGCTGTTGGTTTTGAAGGTACTCTACCTTTCGTTCAAGGTTCTCAAGGTTGCGTTGCTTACTTCCGCACGCACTTAACCCGTCACTACAAAGAGCCATTCTCTGGTGTATCTTCTTCAATGACTGAAGATGCAGCCGTGTTTGGTGGTCTGCAAAACATGATTGACGGCTTGGCGAACTCTTACCAACTCTACAAGCCTAAGATGATCGCTGTCTGCACCACCTGTATGGCAGAAGTAATTGGTGATGACTTGCAGTCTTTCATCAACAACGCCAAGGAAGCTGGTTCAGTTCCTCAAGATTTCCCAGTACCCTACGCTCACACCCCTAGCTTTGTCGGTTCCCACATCACTGGTTACGACAACATGATGAAGGGAATTCTTTCTAACCTGACAGCAGGTCATAAGAAAGAAACCAGCAATGGTAAGATCAACTTCATCCCAGGTTTTGACACCTACGTAGGCAACAACCGCGAAATCAAGCGGATTGCTTCCTTGTTCGGCTTTGACTACACCATTCTAGCTGACAACAGCGACTACCTGGATTCACCAAACACAGGTGAGTTTGATATGTATCCAGGTGGTACAAAGCTAGAAGATGCAGAAGATTCAATTAATGCTAAAGCTACGATCGCTCTGCAAGCACACTCTACCCTCAAAACCCGCGAGTACATCGAAAAAGAGTGGAAGCAACCAACCTCAGTTTCCCGTCCTTGGGGCATTAAGGGTACTGATGAATTCTTGATGAAACTCAGCGAATTGAGTGGTATCCCCATTCCTCAAGAATTGGAAATCGAACGCGGTCGTGCAGTTGATGCCATGACTGATTCCCACTCATGGATTCACGGCAAGCGCTTCGCTATCTACGGCGAACCAGATTTAGTATACAGCGTTGTTGGCTTTATGCTAGAAATGGGTGCTGAACCTGTGCATATCTTGGTTCACAACAGCAACGAAGTATTTGAAGCAGAAATCAAAGAATTGCTTGCTTCTAGCCCCTTCGGTCAACATGCAACTGTTTGGCCTGGTAAGGACTTGTGGCACATGCGTTCACTGTTGTTCACCGAACCAGTAGACTTCTTAGTTGGTAACACATACGGTAAGTACCTGTGGCGCGACACCAAGATTCCCCTCGTGAGAATCGGCTACCCCATCATGGATCGCCACCACTTACACCGCTACGCCACCATTGGTTATCAAGGTATAATCAACCTCCTCAACTGGACTGTAAACACCCTGTTTGAAGAAATCGATCGCAACACCAACATTCCTTCTAAGACAGATATTTCCTACGACTTGATTCGTTAGAAATTGCGTAGAAACACAACGTGTTAATTAAAGGGTAAAGAAGGGGAGTAGGGAATAGGGAATAGGGAATGGGGAAATATTCAAACCCAATGCCCAATGTCCAATTCCCATCCCCAACTCCCCTTTTTCTTGATAGCATTTACCCAAGGAATTGATAAATGGAAACCATCAATCACACTCACGAACACACTCACACTCATCCTCATCCTAATTACCATCCACCTAATCAGAAAAAACCAGGATGGTTCCACAATCTTCTTAATCCGTTGCGCCGTGTAGTGGATGGAATTCAGGTTAAAAATAATCGCTTCGCTCATCTAATTTGCCAAACAATTCCTTGTTGTTGTCCCTTTGAGCGACAAATTAAATTATTTGGCAAGACTATTGATATTCCACCACTATGTAAACTCAATCCTTTATATGACGAATTTGTAGGATTGCGTTTCCGCGCTCTATCCTACCTCGCTGATGTATGCGGAGAGGATGTCACAAGATACATTTGCTAATTATTGGGCATGGGGCATGGGGCATTGGTCATTAGTCATTAGTTGTTAGTTATTCAAATGACAAATGACAAAGGACAATTAACAATTAAGAGAAGAGAGATGAAAAGCACCCAAGGCAAAATCAACGAGCTGCTGACTGAGACAGGATGCGAGCATAATCAGCACAAACAAGCGGAAAAGAAAAACAAATCATGCGCCCAACAGGCACAACCTGGCGCGGCTCAAGGGGGCTGCGCCTTTGATGGTGCAATGATTGCTCTAGTGCCGATCGCAGATGCTGCTCATTTAGTCCACGGGCCGATCGCCTGTGCTGGTAATTCCTGGGGCAGTCGTGGTAGTCTGTCGTCTGGCCCTCAACTCTACAAAATGGGCTTTACCACTGACTTGGGTGAAAATGATGTCATCTTCGGTGGCGAAAAGAAACTCTACAAAGCGATTTTGGAACTTCACGAGCGCTACCAACCAGCAGCAGTATTTGTCTATGCCACTTGCGTTACAGCCCTAATTGGCGATGATATGGATGCTGTCTGCAAAGCTGCGGCTGAGAAAATCGGTATTCCTGTTGTTCCTGTGATTGCTCCAGGATTCATTGGCAGTAAAAATCTGGGCAACCGTTTTGGTGGCGAAGCTTTATTAGAATATGTTGTCGGAACAGCAGAACCGGAACATACAACGCCCTATGATATTAACTTAATCGGTGAATACAACATCGCCGGGGAAATGTGGGGAGTAACACCACTGCTAGAAAAATTAGGCATCCGTATTTTGTCTAAAATTACGGGCGATGCTCGCTACAATGAAATTCGCTACGCCCACCGTGCCAAGCTCAACGTCATGATCTGCTCACGAGCGCTGCTCAATATGGCGAGAAAGATGGAGGAGCGTTACAACATCCCTTACATTGAAGAGTCTTTCTACGGCATCGATGATATGAATCGCTGTCTGCGAAACATCGCCGCTAAATTAGGCGACGCTGATTTACAGGAGCGGACAGAAAAGCTAATTGCAGAAGAAACGGCTGCTTTAGATTTGGCATTGGCTCCTTATCGCGCTCGACTCAAAGGTAAGCGGGTTGTGTTGTATACAGGTGGTGTCAAGAGTTGGTCGATTATCTCGGCTGCTAGAGACTTAGGCATTGAAGTTGTTGCTACCAGTACTCGCAAAAGTACTGAAGAAGATAAAGCCAAAATCAAGAAGTTGATTGGCAACGATGGCATCATGCTGGAGAAAGGCAACGCTCAAGAATTGCTACAACTGGTTAAAGACACTCGCGCAGATATGCTGATTGCTGGTGGACGTAACCAATACACAGCTTTGAAAGCTCGGATTCCTTTCCTTGATATCAACCAAGAACGCCACCATCCTTATGCAGGTTATGTGGGAATGATTGAGATGGCGCGGGAACTGTACGAAGCTCTGTATAGCCCGATTTGGGAACAAATACGCAAACCCGCTCCTTGGGAAGAAGAGGAGGAAGTTTAATGGCGATCGTTACCGCTTCTAACAAAGCACTGACAGTTAATCCCCTCAAGCAAAGTCAAGCTTTGGGCGCAACCTTAGCCTTTTTGGGATTGAAAGGGACGATGCCCTTATTCCACGGTTCTCAAGGTTGTACTGCTTTCGCCAAAGTTGTCCTAGTGCGACATTTCCGGGAAGCAATTCCCCTAGCTACCACGGCGATGACGGAAGTCACTACAATCTTGGGTGGTGAAGAGAATGTGGAGCAAGCAATTCTGACTCTGGTGGAAAAGGCTAATCCAGAAATTATTGGTTTATGTAGTACTGGGTTAACGGAAACTAGAGGCGATGACATCGAGGGTTTTCTTAAGGAAATCCGCGATCGCCATCCCGAATTGAATGATTTAGCGATCGTTTTTGCACCTACCCCAGATTTTAAAGGTGCGTTACAAGATGGCTTTGCTGTTGCTGTCGAAAGCATAGTTAAAGAAATTCCTCGCGCGGGTGGACTCAGAACTGAACAAGTCACGGTTTTGGCGGGTTCTGCCTTCACACCTGGGGATGTACAGGAAATCAAAGAGATAATCACATCCTTTGGATTAGTGCCGATCTTTGTACCTGACCTTGGCGCTTCTCTAGATGGACATTTAGAGGATAATTATAGTGCGGTTACAGTTAGTGGAACTACCTTAAAACAGCTACGAGAAGTAGGTAGTTCTGCTTTCACCCTGGCATTGGGTGAAAGTATGCGGGGGGCTGCGAAGATTCTGGAAGAACGCTTTGGCACACCTTATGAGGTGTTTGGCGAACTGACGGGATTAGAACCAGTAGATGAATTTATCCAAGCATTGGCGATTCTGAGCGGTAACAGCGTACCGGAAAAATACCGCCGCCAACGTCGTCAGTTGCAAGATGCGATGTTGGACACACACTTTTACTTCGGTGCAAAACGAGTTTCCTTAGCACTAGAACCAGATTTGTTGTGGTCAACCGTGCATTTCCTGCAATCGATGGGAGCGCAAATTCATGCTGTGGTGACAACCACGCGATCGCACCTCTTAGAAAAACTCCCAGTTAAAAGCATCACCATCGGCGATTTAGAAGACTTTGAGAGTCTAGCGGGTGGTTCTGATTTGCTGATTGGTAACTCGAATGTGGGTGCGATCGCTAAACGCCTCTCGATTCCTCTTTATCGTCTAGGATTGCCCATTTATGATCGCTTAGGTAATGGTCAATTTACTAAAGTTGGTTATCGAGGCACGATGGAGCTTTTATTTGGCATCGGCAACCTGTTTTTAGAGGCAGAAGAAGCGAGAGTTAAACAGTTCCAAGAGTTCGGAACTGTGAGCGCTGAGTTTTGAATTCACACTTGAAATTCAAAACAGTTCAGTTAAGAGTTGATCCTTCCTAACCTCCTTTTTAAGGCGTGTATACACAAGTCGAATTACCCCCCTTAATCCCCCCTTATAAAGGGGGGAAACAATAAATCAAATCTAGTTCCCTCCCCTTTATAAGGGGAGGGTTAGGGTGGGGTAAAACCTTGTTTAATCAGCTATTTCAGACTTATGTATACACCGGAGCTTTTTAAGGGGGATCTTCCAAAGCTAAATATTACTAGCTGAACCGTATTGCTTCAAAATTCAAAACTTTAGAGAGGAGAATTACAATGAAAATAGCCTTCACGACGAGTGACCGAGTTCATATTAATGCCCACTTCGGATGGGCAAAAATGATTGATGTTTACGAAATTACTGATGAGGGATATCACTTCGTAGAAACCCTCACCTTTGAAGGTGAACTCAAGGAAGATGGAAATGAAGACAAAATCACCCCAAAACTTGAGTCAATAGGCGACTGTACGATTATTTACGTAACAGCAATTGGTGGTAGTGCCGCCGCTCGGTTAATCAAGAAAGGTGTCACCCCAGTGAAGGCGCGATCGGAAGAAGAAGAAATTAGTGAAGTGCTAAACAAGCTAGTGAAAACCCTCAAAGGTAATCCTCCACCTTGGTTGCGTAAAGCTTTACAGCCAAAAACCACAAACTTTGCTGATGAAATTGAAGACGAAGCAACAGTATGACCGCAAATAATAGTGTTAACGGAACCGCTACAACTGAAGTCTTGAACTCACCTTTTCTTAAGGTATTAATCAAACAAATCCGTGGTCAAGACAGTTATGGAGTTTATCGTACTTGGTCGGATGAGTTGATTCTCAAACCCTTTATTGTTACCAAACAAAAGAAACGGGAAATCTCCGTTGAAGGCGAAGTTGATGCGGTGACTCAAGCCCGGATTATGGCATTTTTTCGAGCTGTAGCGGCTGGGATTGAACAAGAAACAGGTTTGATATCCCAAGTTGTAGTTGATTTGAGCCATGAAGGATTTGGCTGGGCACTAGTTTTTTCTGGCCGTCTTTTGCTAACTGTGAAAACCCTGCGAGATGCTCATCGCTTTGGCTTTGACTCGTTAGAAAAATTAGCAGAAGAGGGAGAAAACTACGTCAAGAAAGGTCTTGATTTGGCGAAGCGTTTTCCGGAAGTTGGCAAAATTTAAAAATTTTAGATTTTGGATTTTGGATTCAAGTTTTAATCATTAGCTTCATCACCATTTGGTTAAAACAACATCATCCAATCCAAAATTTAAAATCTAAAATCCAATGTGGAGTGGCTGATTGTGCAAGCAGAAGAGACGAGTATTGAGGAACTACAAGGACAAATTAGACGGCTTAACAGCAAAGCAGGTCAAATGAAAATGGATCTGCATGATTTAGCTGAAGGTCTGCCAACAGATTACAACCAACTTATGGATGTTGCAGCTGCAACTTATGAAATCTATCGCAAGTTAGATGAGCTGAAGCAACATCTGAAAAAATTGGAGAGTGCTAAATGACTGGAACTATTGATGAATTCAAGAAGCTCGTAGATACAGAAGAATTTTTCCAATTCTTTAATATGTCCTACGACTTAGAAGTTGTGAATGTACATCGTCTACATATTCTGAAAAAATTTTCTCAATATATGCAGGAAATTGATGATAATTCTCCTGACTTGAGTCAAGAAGAGAGACTAAATCAATATTCTTTGGCTTTGCAAAAAGCTTATCAGGTATTTATCGAATCGACAGCTCACGAACAAAAGCTGTTCAAAGTGTTTAACGACAAGCCGAAAAATGTAGTCACACTGACAGAAATCACTTCTGATTAGGAGGTATAAATTGGTTAACCTAACGCCTACCGAATTAGAACGCTATCGTCGCCAAATGATGCTTCCTAATTTTGGCGAAACAGCACAGAAACGCTTGAAGTCAGCGACAGTTCTGGTGACAGGTGTGGGGGGATTAGGCGGTACGGCGGCGCTTTACTTAGCAGTAGCGGGCGTTGGGCGGCTAATCCTAGTCCGGGGTGGTGACTTGCGGCAAGATGATATGAATCGTCAGGTTCTCATGACTGATGATTGGGTAGGTAAGCCAAGGGTATTCAAAGCTAAAGAAACTCTGGATGCGATTAATCCTGATGTCCAAGTGGAAGCTGTTCATGATTACATTACCCCGGAAAATGTAGACTCATTAGTGCAGTCTGCCGATATGGCTCTTGATTGCGCCCACAACTTTACAGAGCGCAATTTGTTAAATGAGGCTTGTGTGCGATCGCGTAAGCCAATGGTGGAAGCTGCAATGAATGGGATGGAGGCTTACCTGACAACGATTATTCCTGGTGTGACTCCTTGCTTATCTTGTCTGTTTCCAGAAAAGCCTGAGTGGGATCAGCGCGGCTTTTCAGTTCTAGGCGCTGTTTCTGGAACCCTAGCTTGTTTAACAGCACTGGAAGCTATCAAGCTAATCACCGGGTTTAGTCAGCCTCTATTGTCGCAATTGCTGACAATCGACCTAAATCGAATGGAATTTGCTAAACGCCGTTCTCACCGCGATCGCTCTTGTCCAGTATGCGGTAATAGTGCGCCTTGGAGACACGCACAATCCAATTCGATGGAACCCACAGCCACAGGTATTGCACAAAATAGTTAATTTTGTCATTGGTCATTAGTCATTGGTCATTAGTGAATAACAAAAGACAACTGACAAATGACGAAGGACAAATGACAACCTACACCTGAAATCAGAACAACTAATCGCTACAAATCAGGAGACTTCATGGCCGTTATTTTATCAGAAAAAGCAGAATTTCATCTGCGGGCATTCCTCAAAGGTTCCGCACCCGATGCTAATGGCGCAACTAAAGGTGTCCGCATCTCGGTAAAAGATGGTGGTTGCAGTGGCTATGAATATGCGATCGATATCACCAGTAAGCCCCAACCAGATGATTTGGTAAGCCAGCAAGGCAAAGTGCTAGTTTACGTTGATGCCAAAAGTGCGCCGTTATTAGACGGAGTTATTGTTGACTTCGTTGAGGGAGTGATGGAAAGCGGTTTTAAATTCATCAACCCCAATGCAACTGATACCTGTGGTTGTGGAAAGTCCTTCAAAACAGACGATGGTACGCCTACTGGTGTACCTTGCAGCTAACATCATTCCGTTACATTCCGTTAGCTCCAAGTCAATTGTAGAGTCTTCCCATAGACGCATTCCGCAGAGTTTCAATGCTCTTGAGATAGCTTCTAGTTCGCATTGCATCCCTTACTCCTATACAGAAGCCGACTAAGCGTAGCATCTCTATAAGAATAAAGGAAGCAAGAAGTAGGATAGGTTGCTCAGAAAATTCGTAAATTAGACCAACTGTATAACGTTTGAGGAGAATCTGAAAATGGCTACCTACCAAGTTAGATTAATCAACAAAAAAGAAGACCTCGACACCACAATTGAAATTGACGAAGATACTTACATTTTAGACGCAGCACACGAAAATGATATTGACTTGCCAGCTTCTTGTCAAGCAGGTTCTTGCTCTAGCTGTGTAGGCAAGGTTGTTGAAGGTGAAATTAATCAAGACGATCAAAACTTCCTGGATGACGAGCAGATGTCTAAAGGATTCGCTCTACTTTGTGTCACTTACCCTCGTTCTAATTGCACAATTAAGACACATCAAGAACCTTATCTGGTTTAAGCTATTAGTTTGGTTGCTGCCTTTGACGACCAAATGAAATATGAAGGATGAAGGATGAAAAAATACTTCCTTCTTCCTTTCACAATTTTTTATTTATAATTCAATGTTTACCCACTTCAGTGTAACTGGCTGTTCATTAGAATTATTGAGAATAGGAGAAAGAGGAATCGTCACCTTCTGTAAAAATAAAGATGAAATAATCTTGCAAAAGCTGATATCAATGGGCGTAGCACCAGGTGCTACTATAATTTTAGAACAAAATTCTCCTTCGTTTATTATTAAATTAGGAAATACATCTTTAACACTAGATATAGAAAGTATCCGCGCTATTTATATCCGCATTATTAATAATTGAATTACAGCAGATTACAACTTCGTCAGGTACAGATGATTTTAAGGGCATAGCAGTGCTGTGCCCCTAACTGTGTACTTAATTTACCTGATAGACGTTGTAATTAACACTTATAATAAAATTGTCTTAAAAATAAGTTCCACTTCGTAATTAAAAGATTACAAAGCAAGCATTCATTGTAAATACGAATTACAAATTACGATTTACATTGACCCCACTCCTGCCCTAATTGATTACAGGAGTGAGGTCATTCAATTTATAGATTATGAATGCAATTTGCTATTAGAGGTAAAACCGCTTGCAGAAAAAGTTGCCCATATTTTAATCAACAGCAACTATCACATCTGATGATTTAATCACGGCATAAGCTTCTTTCCCTTCTGTAAGCCCCAGCTTTTCCGCTGATGATTTGGTAATTATTGACACTAACTCTACTCCTGGTGCAATTTCTAAAGTTACTTCAGTATTAACTGTGCCAGGTACAATTTTTTTTACAGTACCTTTGATAGAATTACGAGCGCTAATTTCCATTTTTCGTTTGTGTTTTACTTAATTTTTACTTAAACAAACTAGCAAATTTTGGTTAAAAAAGTAAACTTTTTGAGATTTCTTAATAAGTTTCAGTATGATAAAGTAGATGTCAGCATAATATCTGTGCTTTATTAAACACAAGATTCAATGGAAATACGATATCAAATTTGAGCTTTAACAATGGGTTTAAGTTTATTGTTAAAGCTAGGAAAAATCCTATCGCAGTATATTAATAACTAAGTACACAAAATCTTATCTGCTATTATTCTAGATTATGAATTTAAATTGTAAAAAATACTGCATTTTAACTGCTTTTAAATATTTTTTCTTAGATATATCCGGGAATCTTTAGAAATGATTCATAATTCAAACTTATCAAAATGATAGTATATAACTAAGCTAAATGCTAGTTAATTTAGTAGTATTTTACCAATCTAAAATTCCTAAATGAGGGCGGGGAGTAGGAAGCGGATAAAAAATTTTTTCGTTTTACCTAAATTTTGAATAACTAGCAAATTTGCTTTGGTAAACTACTATATTCTAGTTAATTTTATAGCATTTTAAAATAATGGTGGGCATTACCCACCATTAAGTCTTTTAGGCAGATTTATGTTTTAAAGTTGCTGATTTTTGTACCCTTCGAAGAACAATTATGAGTCAAGTAAATAGTAAACATTTGAGTGAAGCAACAACCCAATGGCTAGTAGTAAAAGGCTATACTCCTGGTGATTTAAATCAGTTAGGTGAAAATGGCGATACAGCTTTGATGAAAGCGACAAGAGAGGGAATTTATGCAGTTGTCAAAGAACTAATTGATGCAGGTGCGGATATCAATGCTCGAAATAGCGATTGCAACAATGCTTTGTGGTTTGCTTGTTTTGGTAATTACTACGAGTTAATTAATTTACTGTTGGCTGTCAACATTAATATTGACAACCAAAATGATAATGGTGCAACTGTTTTAATGTATGCAGCATCAGCCGGAAAAACAGAAGTCGTTAAGTTACTTTTACAGCATCAGCCTAACTTAGATTTGAAAAACTTAGACGACTATAAAGCTATCGATTTTGCCAGCAATGTAGAAGTTTTGAGGATACTTAAAAATGCCACAAAGTCAGATATCGGGCAAAGCTTATCATGACGCTACCAAGCATTCTTACTTATCGGTACAACTTGATCCAAATTATGTAGATGCTTCAACACAGCCATCTTCATTTAAAGTTTATCCAAAGTTTTATCGAAGAATGAAATTAAATCTCAATAATCCTGTTCATTCTTTTATCTCCTTAACCAGTGCGATAACTTTGGAAAAGGTGTATAAAGATGGCCCTTATAAACTGCGGGTAAATCCATCAGCAGGCGCTTTGTATCCCACGGAAGTTTACGTACAGGTTCGCGGTGTAGAGGGAATAATAGATGGGATATATCATCTAGAAGTTGAGAATAATTATCTAACTCTTATCTATGAATTAATTGATGATGGGTTAGAGAATTATATTATACCTGGTAAAAGTATCAACGGATTCATTTTTTTAATTAGTTGTGTTTATTATAGGTCTAGCTGGAAATATCAAAACAGGAGCATAAGATATTGCTTCTTAGATAGCGGACACCATTTAGGTGCGATCGCAGCTTCAGCTTTTCTCCACAACCGAGATATACAACTAATTTTTGACTTTGATAAACTTGCTCTTAATTCAGATTTGGGTTTTGAGAATAAGGAGTTTATTACTGCTTGTGCGGTGTCAGGAGAAATACAAGACAAGAAAACCAGAAGCTTAAGGCTGAAAGTTCCTTTTGTGTCTGGTACTGATTATTTTGAATCCAATCAATTTATTGAAGATGCCTATCAAGCAACTACTCTACAAAAGAGTTGTCAGCAGGAATTAGAGTATCCTCAATTTGATTTTGATCGGGATAAATTTTATCAAACAGTTTGGAATAGACGTTCTATTAGACGTTTCCGGAAAGAGTCTATTTCTCAAGAAGATTATTTATATGTAGTGCAACAACTTGAACAGTCAATACCGGCAGAAAACTATGAGGAGATAGAAATTTACTCAGTGGTGCATCGAGTAGAAGGGATGACACCTGGGTTATATAAAGGTACGTATCTGGTTAAAACAGGTAATTTTAGTGAAAAGACAGGTTACTTATGTATTAATCAGGCTATTGCTAGAGATAGCGCTGTAACTTTATTTTTTGTGTCAGATTATTTAAACTATCAAACTGCTATGCAAATAGCTGGTTTTCTTGGACAGAGACTTTATTTAGCTAGTAATTATTTGGGGATTCAGTGTAGTGGGATTGGTGCTTATTATGATGACGAAACCCAAGAATTATTAGAAACAAATAAAGATGTACTTTATGGAATGGTGATTGGAATATAAGCAGGAAGCTAAAGAAAGATGGCTAGAAAGATGTATTACTTCAATGGTGATGACTCACATCCAATACAACCGACATCGGCGGATATTATACTGCGTCAGCAACTAGAGTATTCTATTAGTAGATACTTTTATGACGCTTGCGATCGCACGATTCAAAATCTTCTATCTAATTGTCGGTGGTATGTCACAACTCATGCCAATGCTTTAACATTGGTAATTGAATGTCCCGATCAAGTTACTAATTGGCGAGTTTTGCAAAAAATTGTGCCAATGGGGACATTACTATATGGAATTGTTAGCAGTGCTAAAATCCGTGTTTGTCCGCCAGAGAGCCAAGGCGTACCTTTTGAAATGAGGGTAGATGAACTCTCTGTTTATCGGGATTGGGCCTGATTCAATTTTGTAATTGGGATTTTCAATTAGTTAATATTCCGCTTGATAAGTGCAGCTACCTCTTCAAAAACTAAATCAGCAGAATGTTTGATAACAGGGCTTAACTCCAGTCCCAAATCAAGATTTGCCGCTTCAATTAAATAGACTGTTATATCTTCGGGAAAGTCATTCTGAAAAATTTTTCGCCCAGCGGCTAAAGCATTATCCCAACGAAAATCGTGCAAATTATAGCTAGGTTCTGGCAAAGCTTCCAGTTCTTTTCCTGGAACTTTAAACACAGCACCAGGTTCAGAACCAGTTGAACTTGCATCAATAATTACTAATTGTTTACTACCTCTAGCTTGAAACATTACTTCCATCCCTGCGGTGCCACAGTCATAAACTTGTACTTTAGGATGAGGGTTTTCAGCTAGAAATTTTTGTAAGCGTTGGGCAATGATTACGCCTACTGCGTCGTCACTGCGATTTAGATTGCCGCAACCAATAATAGTTAACATGAGATGAGATTTAATTATTTCAGCAGTTGCGAATAGCAATTCAACAATTGACAGTAAGTAAAGTTTGTAATACAAGCGATTAGTAGTGACTGAAACAGAGGCTTTGACTAAATAATATAGACAAAGCCTCTGAAAACCAAATTATCAGTAGAAAACTATAACTCTACACCGTGTTTCTTGGCAACTTCAGTCAGTTTCTCATACTGATGTTGTGATGCTTGAGTTAATATCTCTTCAGCCTGTTCTTTAGTACTTCCTTCTTTAGGAATTAAATACTTAACATAAAGAGATACAAAATCAGCAGCGATCGCTAAACCAGATAAATTATGTTTGTCAGCTTCCTTACCTGCGATCGCAGCTACCAAACCCGCTTTAATTGGGTCCGGTTTAACTTTCATGAACTGCTCGACAAGTTTAGGAACGTAGTCTTCTGGTGGCAAATTATCTAACTTACTTCTATCAGGAGTAAAGTTACATTCTGCGGCTTGAGCCTGCTCTAAAACACACCATTCTATGTATTCTTGCAATGCTGCATCGGGAACGCGAAGAAGATAATTATGTAGCGCTAAATCAGACACAAGCTTACCGTGTAAATTGCTGTTTTATGCAAATGCATTAAGGCAAGCCTAACGCATCGTTTCTAGAAGTTTTGGTGTGTTATGCTACGACTTTTGAATAAATAGGTAGATTGTAAGATATTTCAAGCATAAATCACTCTAAAGTAGAGTAACGATACCCGTAATAGTTGAAGACTTGTAGATTCAAGTAGAAACCACAATTAAAAGGATATATTTTAAATAATGTTTCCAGATGTATTCAAGTTGTATTTTTCATGGGAATCTTGAAAATATTGTCACCAGCTTTGATTAATTATTTTTAGGAAGGTAGAGTTAGCTATGGCAAAAGATTATATTTTATTTCTGCATGGTGTAAATGTACGAGAATCGAAAGAAAACGAAAGGAAGCAGAATTATACCTATGCCGACAAGTTGTTTAACTCGATTGTTGAGCTAGTCCGGCAGAAAGATCGTAATCGTCAATGCATCAAAGTGCCTCTTTACTGGGGTGATGTCAACCAAAACGCTTTGGATGAACTACTAAATAACCTGAAAGGCTCGTCTAAGTGGAACCAACTCTGGTTCCAAGATTTTCGTCAGAAGCAAATATTACAATTTGTAGGGGATGGGGGACTCTACATTAGTCGCCTAATTGGATCAATGGCGGCTGACCAACTCAAAAACCAAACATTTAAAGGCTTAGAAAATTATGAACAGAACGATCGCTTACATTTAGTAACTCACAGTTGGGGGACGGTCGTGCTGTTTGACATTCTGTTTGCTAGCCGTTGGGATAATCAGGAAATTCCTGGCTATCAGAGTGTAAAGGCTATTCGAGAGCAGCTTTATGGCATTGGGGATAACGCTAAGAAAGGTATCCGGTTGGCTAGCATTCAGACTATGGGTTCTCCCATCGCCTTGTTCAGCTTAATTACTATCAATGGTAGAAATGCTAATGATGAAAGTACTCATGACATTAGCCCTGGTTTAAATAATTTGTTGAAAAACCTTACCCAAAGAGATCGAGAGTTGCATTGGCTCAATTTCATCCATCCTGGTGATCCAATTGCTTGGCCGCTAGAAAATGTCATCACCAAGTTAATTCCCAATTCTAGTTCTTACGTTCAGGTAGAAGACATTCTCACTAGTGACTCTGGTTTCTTGAATTTATTTGCTCAAATTCCCCCCATCCAACAAACGTTTTTGGCTTTGGTAAATGGCGGTAACGCTCACGGAAGTTACTGGGATAATAAAGATGTAGCACAGCGAATAGCAGCAAATATTCTAACGGTCTAATAGTATTGTCTTTTAACCAAGCTCAACATTTCGTTTTTACTTTGTGGCGGAAGTTTGCCTATCTTTAACATAATACGCTTGGGTTAATCAGATGGTAGCTAGATTTCCGCCATGCTGTACTAGACTATGAGTAATATTTCTGTTCTCAAAAATGCTGGAGTTGCAGTGAGGTCTAAACCAATGACTTTAATACTTGAAACTCAGAGGCTGTTGTTAAAACCAATTTTGGAAAGTGGGCTGAATACACTACACGCTATTCTCATTGACTCATACGTTAGAAAGTATCTGTGCGATGACAAAATTTTTCCATTGCAACAGGTTGAAGAAATGGTGATACAGAGCCAGAATAGTTTTGAAGAAAAAAAACTTGGTTTATGGTTTATTGAAACCAAAAATGAGCAAAAAATCATTGGATTTGTTGGTTTGTGGGATTTCTTTGATGAAGAACAACCCCAATTAGTCTATGCTTTGCTGCCTGAAGCAACCAAAAAAGGCTATGCTACCGAAGCGGCAACCAAGATACTGGACTATTGTTTTAGTAAACTTAACTATCAATATCTTTTAGCAAGCTGCGATCGCCCAAACCTTGAATCACAAAAAGTAACAGAAAGAATAGGCATGACGAAGGTGGACGAAAAAATCGTGAATGGCAACCCCCTAGTATTTTTCAAAATTGAGAAATCGTAGGTAAAGATATTGTGATTGTTGAAGGCGATCGCCAAAATAGCAAATGTAGTCGCCGAAATAGCAAATACATAGGTATAGCTAGCCGTATGCATTAAGATTTGGCTGCCCAAAGTAGGGAAATGTCGTACTTATTAAACATCGAATCTGCACTCACAAGCGTCATTTCTTCTATCTGAGCCTGTGCAATCAACATTCTGTCAAAAGGATCTCGGTGATGCAAAGGTAAAGCAGCCGCTTGTAAAGCATGAGAAGCTGTAATTTCTAGCGTTCGCATTGCCAACACCGTCATCCGACTAGAAATATAACTGTCTAGGGGATCTGCTAGTGGTAACTTGCCGATCGCAACTTTTATCCCCATTTCCCAAATGCTGGCAACTGAGAGCCACAATTCATTCGTTTCATCGGCAATATGGGCGATTGCTGCTTCATTCAAAAGCTCTGGTTGGGTAAACCACCATAACCAGCACTGCGTATCTAGCAAAAGTTTCACTCCTCACCGCCCTCAAATGCTACCAAAATTTCTTCTGGCAAAGGGGCATTGAAATCATCTGGCAATACAAAACGCCCTTTATCTTGCCCTAAACTATTGAGTCGATTTGATGAGGTGCGAAACGGAACCAACTTTGCGATCGGAATACCTCGGTTGGAAATAATGATTTCTTCTCCAAGTTCAACGCGCGACAACAGCTTTGAGAGATTCGTTTTAGCTTGATGAATATTTACAGTTTCCATAAGATTAAACTAAGTCTGTAAACTAAGTTTAATCTGGTTGCCATAGTGGTGCAAGGGCGAGGGCTTTTCGTCAACACTTGGTTTATACGTATAAGCGATCAAACAATTAGATACTAGTTTCTTGTTTCGCCTTGCTGACATAGTTCATTGCGAAGGCTATGATGAAGCGGCCAAAATAAAAAAATTTATCTAGGAGTGCGATATGAAACTACCAGAACCTCAAACCAAAACATTTTCAACTTTGGTAGGAGAAATTGAAAATGGTCAAATTAAAATTCCCCAATTTCAAAGAGAATTTGTTTGGACAATGCAGAAATCTGCTGCTCTTATTGACAGCATTATCAAAGGCTATCCCATTGGCACATTCATTTTTTGGCGCACTAATGAACGTCTTCGCTCAGTGAAAAACATTGGTAAGCTAGATTTACCAGAACCAAAGCCAGGTGAGTTTGTTGATTACGTTTTAGATGGACAGCAGCGATTAACTAGTTTATTTGCTAGTCTGCAAGGCGTTATTTTAACCAGAGAAGACGGAAGAGAAGATAATTTCTCACAAATATTCATCGATTTAGAAGCTCAAGACTCTGAGCAAATCGTCATTACTGATATTGCGGGTAAAGATGAAAAAAGTTTGATTAGCATTCTCAATTTACTCAAAGGGAGTTTTTTGCTTTTAGCAGCATATTCTCAGAAATATCATGATAAAATTCAAACTTATAAAAATTGGATTGAAAGCTATCAGTATTCAATAATTCAAGTCAAAGATGCACCGATAGAAATAGCTACAGAGATTTTTACAAGGATTAACGTTAGTGGTCAAGTTTTGTCTTTATTCGAGATTATGGCTGCTAAAACATTTGATTATGAGAAAAATTTTGATTTAACAGAAAAATTTCAAGAGTTGATAGAAAATCTCAAACCCCTCAATTATGAGACTATTTCAGATGCTACTGTACTACAAGTTGTCTCAGTTATTCTCTCCAAGGAGTGTAAAAGGCAAGTAATATTAAAACTAGATAAAAATAGTTTTATTGATGTTTGGAATAAGTCAATAGATTCTATTGAACGTAGTGTAGAATATTTCAGAAATTTTTATCGTATACCAGTATCTCATTTACTTCCATATAATGCTTTAATTGTTCCCTTTTCATATTTCTTCTTCCACCACCAAGATAAACCAATTGGTGATAAACAAAGATATTTAGAGGATTTTTTCTGGAGATGTTCTTTATCTGGACGTTATTCTTCTTCTGTAGAAAGTAAATTAGCACAAGATATAAAAAGAATAGATGAAATTCTTGCTGGAGATTTACCTACCTATGATTGGTCAATTGATACTTCTCCAGAATTTATTAAGGGTAATGGTTGGTTTAGTACATCTAGAAGTTATGTTAAAGCGATATTGTGTATATATGTATATCATCAACCAAAGTCATTTAGTGATAATTCAATCGTCAATGTCAGTAACTATTGGCTAAAACAAGCAAATAGCAAAAACTATCATCACTTTTTTCCCAAAGCACATTTAAAAAAACAGGATTATTTTGATTGGTACATCAACCATATCCTCAACATCACCATAGTAGACGACTTTTTAAATAAAAGAGAAATTAAAGCACAAGCCCCTTCTAAGTATATGGCTAAATTCCAAGCAATAAATCATGACTTGGAGACTACTATGAAAACTCATTTAATTGAGGATTTAGATACTTTTGGTATCTGGAATGATGATTATGACGAATTTTTATCTGAAAGAGCAAAAGTTGTTAGTCGAGAAATTTCCAAAAGAATCATTAAGCAGGAAATAGATAAAAAAGGACAATCTAATTTAGTTGATGATTTTGAAGAGGAAGTAACAAATATTGAGTAAATCCTACCGTAAACTGTAGTGTTGTGAATATGTAAGATAGAGGTACGGTAGAAAGCTCTCTGCGTACCTCCGCGCTTACCTTCGCGCCACTTTGCGTTTAAACTTAAGCAGTCCGAAAACGCGCCAACTCCTCACCAGTCTTAGCATCATGGGCGTGAACTGTACATACCAAACATGAATCAAACGATCGCGCCACATGACCAACTTCCACGGGATCGCTAGAATCGTAAATGGGTGTCCCAATTAATGCTTCTTCAATGGGGCCGCGAATACCTTCACCGTCACGAGGGCCGATATTCCAAGTACCTGGCGCAATCACTTGGTAATTTTTAATCTTACCGCCCTCCACTTCTACCCAGTGAGATAAAGAACCGCGTGCTGCTTCTGTTGCACCCCAACCCTTGCCATCTTTTTCTGTGGGTTTGATATACCAGGGGTCGTTTAATTTGAATTCGCGCAAACAATGTTCAGCTTGCCGATATAACTTGACAAGTTCATGAACTCTTGCTAACTGACGCACATGAATACTAGCACCACCCATTCGTTTGAAGACATCGAGGATAAAGCCGTCGTAGTGTTGCCAAGATTCGCCATGTTGACCACCAGCTACTAATTGACGCGCTAAGGGGCCAGTTTCCAAGCGTCCGAAGTCTTTGTGAAGGACTGCACTCGACCAAGAGTAGGCGTTATCGAAGTCTTTTGTATTAATTGCAGTAGGTTTAGTGGTGCGATCGCTAGGGTGAATATCCTCTGTCCCTTCATCGTACCAAGAGTGAGTTGTATTCTCGCGGGTAAATGACTGATCCATTAAGGTGTGAGTGTCTGCAAAGCTGTCATACACTCCATTTTTTATAATCATCGCCGCGTTTCGTCCTTCGATAGTCGGCTTTTGGTATTTATCTTCATGGGCTAAATATCCCCAAGTCACATATTTACCAACACCAGCGCCATATCTATCTAAACCGATGTCTAAACCCATGCGCCAATAGAAACCTAAATCGGAATCTCGATGATTTCGGTTTTCATCCAACCAATCTCTAAAGTCGTCATAAGTTTGGATTTGCTCGTAGCGTTCCAAAGAACAACCCAACCACACTGGTTCTAACCAATTGGTGCGGAAATATTCGAGAATCGCCCAAGCGCGGGTAATGTCTGTAAGGGTTGGGGCGCACATCACGCCACCAGGCACCATATAACTGCTGTGGTAACTGGTGATATGCTAAAAATGTTCCTGGGTAACTTATTGCATAAAGTAATTTTGCTCGGCGATAACATTTTATTTTCACTATTTCAGCTTATAAATAAGGGAATATTTAGGGAATGAGCGGGCAAAATCAAAACCAAGATGATCGCGTAGGCGCAGCCAGCCGCAGGCATCGCCAAAACTTAATATCGGAGACATATCCCCCATCTACAGATGAGGATGCAAATGCAGACTCAAGGGACTTTTTCGCCGATATTTTTGCAGATTTTGAGCCGCAGAACACCACAGACGGTAGCTACAGGGGAACAATGGCGAAAATTAAAGCAACAGAATTACGCTATCAAGAAGTTTTTGAGCAGAAGTTAGTCGAAGCTAATACTAATTTAAAGAGGGATAGAATTAGAGTTAGCATTAAACAAACTGGGAATTCTCTCCAATTACGGGCTACCCTACCGTTAAAACCAGGCGATTGCAGCTTGGGTAAGGAAAAAAAGCAGTATGACTTGTCTCTAGGGATACCAGCAAATTTAGAGGGACTGAAAACTGCGATCGAGGAAAGTTACGAGTTGGGTAAATTAATCGCTCGCCATACTTTCGAGTGGAATGAGAAGTATTTAGGAATTAAATCTAGAGAGAAGCAAGAGATAAAAACTATTGGGGAATTATTAGATACATTTGATGAAAAATATTATCAAACCCGTCAGAAAACTATAACTAGTCAAAATACTTTTGCTAACTATATATCCGTTATTAAAAGAAACTTTCCGCCAACAACTTTGTCAACAAAAAATCATTTTGAGGAAATTATTAATTCATTTCAGGGAAATAAAAAAAATGAATTAATTGCGGTAAGTTCTGTTTTTATTAAAACCTTTCAGTTGGGATTTATACTTGATGTGACACGAGATCATGTCACTCCTGCTCATCGAGAAATACCTGACAATGATAAAATAGTATCTTCTTTTGACCTATTTGAAAAATTCGCCCTCAATCGCAAAAATACAAATATCACTGATGAAATAGACACCTGGGAAATGTGGCGTTGGGTATATGGAATGTTGGCAACCTTTGGGTTAAGACCAAGGGAATTATTTGTCGAACCAGATATTAATTGGTGGATGTCTCCCCAAAATATAGACCATACTTGGAAAGTGGATAAAAATACCAAAACTGGATATCGAGAAGTTATCCCCTTTGTACCAGAATGGATAGAATTATTTGATTTACAAAATCCCAAACCATTAAAGATTTTAGAAAAAAAGGTGACAAAAATTGCATCTGTGCAAAATATTAATTGGATGCGAAGAGATATATCCAGATGGTTTAGAAAAGTGGGAATTGAGTTTCAACCCTACGATTTGCGTCATGCTTGCGCCATTCGAGCGCATCTTCAGGGAATACCCATCAAAGCCGCAGCAGACAACTTAGGTCATACTGTTGATGAACATACAAAAACCTATCAAAGATGGTTTGGTATTGAAAACCGGAAAAAAGCCTTTGGTGAAGTAATTAGTCAAAAATCGTTAATTGAGTTGCAGAAGAATGAAATATTGGCGTTAAGGATGGAGAATGAAAGGTTAAGGTTGGAGGTGGAAAAGTGGAAATTATCGGTTAGCAAAAATCTATAATTAACTATAGTGCTTTCTACTACTGAATTGTTTATTCTAATACATGGAAAATTTCTGTCTAATAAATAGTGATTCCTACTGCACATCATCAGTTTTGACGTTGAATCCTGACTCTGCTAAATTTGATACTCTAGGCTAAATTTTAAAATAAAATTCTTCCTGGATGATCATCGGAAATGAGGGAACAATTATGATCCGAAAGAGTATACCAACCAATATAGCTCGTAAACTTTGGTCACAGTGTAGTGGCTTTTGTCAAAATCCAAGTTGTAACAAGTACCTTTTTGCTGAAGTAGAGGATAATGCAGTTAGTCTTGCTAATGTTGCTCATATTATTGGTCATGGAATAAATGGTCCTAGAAGTGAACATGAATTAGCTAACCACATTGATAGAGATGGTATTGATAATCTGATTATGCTTTGTTTGCAATGTCATAAGATTGTGGATGAGCTTCAAGACCAATTCTCTGTTGAGCAGATACAAGGATGGAAGACTACCCATGAACATAAAATCATCTCTCTTTTTGATTTGCCTCAAATCCATGATGAAAAGATATTACTAGAGAAAGTTAATGATCTCTTAGATGAAAACAGAGTGATTTTTGAAGAATATGGTCCTTTCTCAACTCAGGCTTTTGAAGGTTTGTCTGGTGATACTTGTACTATCTGGAGAAGACGTTGCTTAGATACGATTCTCCCTAACAATCAGAAAATTATCGACTTGATTGAAGTTAACAAAAAGAATTTCCCCTATCCTTGGGAAATTTATAGACAAATGATGAGATATAAACTTCACAGTGATTCTTTTAGAGATAATTGCTTACTAGAGAAAAAGATTAATGATTATAAACTCTTTCCAAGGGAATTTGATGATTTTGTAAAACGAGAACTCGGTCTAACTGTAGAAGATAGAGAACGCAAATATGAAGAAGAACTTGAATTTAGAAAAGCAACAGTTTCAGATTATATCGAGAAATTTCTAGCTAATCATTCATTCATCAAAAGAATGGAGAAGCTTAATATAGCAATGTTTGATGTTGAACTTCAAGATGGACGAAATCTTAGAGTCTTTGCAACAAATACATATTTCTTCACTGAATACACATTCGAGCAGACTATAACAGTTGATCCAGCAGTTGATGTTATCATTTGCTCCAAGCCTTATAGTACATATACTTCAGAGGCGAAAAAACTCTGTATTAGTAATGGAATTGGCTTATTCACTCTCAAAAGTTTCATGGGGGCTATCCGCAAAAATGGTGATGAGTTCCTGAATTATTTATTAAATGAAGGGAGGTCTGGACGCATAAGTAACTCTCAGTCTCTGATTCGTCAAGCTACAGTTCCCTTAGATTTTCAGGTATATATATTTGGTTCATATCTAAGGAGAGAAATTTACAAAGATATTGATTTTATCTTAGTCTATCCTACTGGAACAGAGTCAGATTTAATCTCTTCAACAGTTGAGAACATAAGGCAGGTTTTTAAAGATAGATTATTACTTCTAGATATCACAATATGCTCAGAAATAGAGTATAAAGCTATGAGCTTTGAGAATGACAATCGTGTTAGGATTCAATAAACAATTTATGAAGATTAGGCTAGAGTTCAGATAAACATATTTGATAAAAGCGATTCCTATGTCGCGCTTTGCGATCGCTCAATATCCATTTTCTTGTGCTTCTCTAACTGTGATTAACTGCGATCGCTAATCTTATGCGTGATAGACGGAAAGATTCCGTCTAATAATATAGTTATACTTCTTAAAATAAGATAGATTAATGACTGATCAACTGCTTGAAGAATTAGATAGAGCAAATCGCGGCGAAGTACCATCACCATTTGGCAAGGCAGAATTTATAGTCAAAGGTTCTCCTGCATCAGTTCAAGCCAGTAAGGATAAGCGCGATCAATATATTAATTCAATTAAAAACCAGTTCAAGCCCCTGAATTATGTACTGACAGGGGATATCATTCTGAATATCACATGGCTTTTACCAACAAAAAGTCGATATGAAACTGATGCTAAGGCAGATATTGATAATTGTCTTAAACCTATTATTGATGCTTTCACAGGGAGAGATGGATTATTTATAGATGATTGTCAATTAAGAGGTTTATATATATGCTGGCAGCATATTGAATCTGAGGATGAACGACTAATCTTTGAATTTGAATTTGTCGGCAGTGAATTTTCATTAAAGAGTGAACTGGCCTTTGTACGCTTAGAAGGCGCTCTTTGCACTCCAGTTAATCTAAATTGGCCAGATGCCGCCAAAGTAATATGGGCAAGTTTTCTGAAATCTAGTCAAGCATCAAAAGGTGTTTTGGAAAAGTTGGGAGTTTCTTACCCAGCGGTTGCAGGTTTTCTAGGTTCTAGCCGGCCATTTCATGTGACCAGAGTTAAGGGATTCAAGGTTATCAGCCTCAATGAATTTGTTGAGAAAAAATCAGTAGACGAAGTATAACAACGCCCATGCACGCCGACCGCCTAAAAGTTGTTTGTTGTAAAAGCGATGAGGATAAGTTTTCATCAAACAGTAATTTCATGCTGATAAGGAGAAATCATAAGCCGTCAATAATTTCACCGTTAAACATCTTTCAGAAAAGCGATCACTCAATATCCAAATAAATCAATACTTTTATACATAAGCTAACCTGTAATTATTTAAACTCAGATATTACTATTTGCGTATTTATATTGAGAAAAACCGCGCTTTATACTTCAATACAAAGAAAATAATTATACTTAACTACTTGCCTTGTAGTTTCTTAACTGCGCTAGGTTAAAATGAGAGGGCAAGCAATGATGAATTTTCATCTTCATAAAATAATTTGATCGTGCTGAACTCCCGACGCAGTAAATTTTCAACTTGTAAGGTAGAACAGTTTCCAAGTCTAAGCCAGATGACTTTTGGGGGATTTCCAAACACTAAACTCAGATCGTGCATATCAGCATCTTTCGAGACGATCATCAAATCATTATCTTTTGCATAATTCCAAACTATCGGGTCTATTGTTGCTTTCATGCCTATATCTCGAACATGAAGTGAGTCTGGAAAAAGATCGCTCAAACGAGTGGGTAATTTAGGGGATAAGTTTTCATCAAACAGTAATTTCATGCTGATAATGGAGAAATCATAAGCCGACGTTCACGGTCAGCCGCATAAGCAATACAAGCTTTTAAATCTTCTCGCGTTAGATCGGGAAAATCATCAAGAATTTCTGCTTCGGTCATCTCGGAAGCTAGGTATTCAAGCACCTCATAAACTGTAATTCGCAAGCCACGCACACAAGGCTTACCACCGCGTTTATTCGCTTCAATTGTGATATAGTTTCTGTAATTCATTATGTGGCGAGTGCATTTTTGCCAATTCGTCTGATCGTATCATGTATTTCTGCTAAAAACTCAATAATTTCACCGTTAAACATCTTTGAGAAAAGCGATAGCTCAATATCCAAACAAATCAATACTTCTATACATAAGCTGACCTGTAATTGTTTAAACTCAGATATTACTATTTACGTATTTATATTGAGAAAAATCCTGCTTTATACTTCAATATAAAGAAAATAATTATACTTAACTACTTGCCTTGGACTTCCTTAGCTGCGATCGCTAATCTAGGGTTAGGGAAAAATTAGGTAATACCTGAGAAAAGCAAATAACTTTTAGCAGAGAAAAATAAATGGATTTACTGCTTGCTATCTTTGCTTATGGTGTAGCTGACCGTGGGTTTATCCCCTAATTTAAGGAAAAACCAGGGAATCATTACACATATCCTGGCAAATCCTTACTATATAAGCAATTCCCTAATTTATTTCCATATAACTGCTGTGGGGCCATTGTCCGCCCAACAGTGCATAAATTTCTACGGGTTTAGCGGAAATTGTTATGCCTATTTCGTAAGATTTGCCTGTGAAAGCGGCAAAGCGTCTAACAGCTTCGTCATAATAGCGACTATTGCGGTATTTTTTATTAGTTAAATCAATAGCAAATAATCCATAGAAATAGCGAGGGATGCTTTGAATTGTCTCGACAATTTGTCCAAGATTTCTCGCCAAAATCGCATTGCGGGGAACTTCTGTTTCCCAAGCTGTATCTAATGCCCAAGATGCAGAAGTTAGGTGAGAACCGCCGCAAATTCCGCAAATGCGAGGTGTGACAATTAATCCGGCTTGGGGGTCTTTACCGCGTAGGATAACTTCAAATCCGCGAAATAGTTCCGCGTGTGTCCAGGCGTTGACTACTCTTCCATGTTCAATATCGACTCGGACATCTAAATCGCCTTCAACTCTACCAACGGGCGAAATGTCTAATGATTGAATTGTCATTTGTCATTTGTCCTTTGTCATTTGTTATTTGTCATTGGTCATTTGTCATTGGTCATTTGTTGTTTACTAATCACCAATGACCAATGACTAAACTGTAAAAAAGTCTTCTTCTGCCCAAGGTGGTGCTGCATCTTTTGCAACCATTGTCAGTAAGGCGTAGTCTTTTTTGTTCACTCCTGGCGGTAATTCTTTGGGAACTCCCATCACTGTTTGGGTTTTGAATACAGTTCCAGGTTTAAGATCAAAGAAGGGAAATTCTGGTTCTGTGCAACCTAAACAAGGCATTCCGACGCGAGTTTTGGATGAGACGCGGTTCCATAAGATGCGGTTGCAGGAAGAATGAGTCATGGGGCCGCGACAACCTAAGTCATAAAATAGACAGCCTTTGCGCTGACCAAATTCGGCAGTTGATGCTTTGTAGGCAAAGTGGACGTTGCGGGTACAGCCTGTTTGAGTATAGGTGTTGAAGAAGGTTTGAGGACGATTAAGTTCGTCGAAAGCAATGTCTGCTATGCGTCCAGTAGCGATCGCAACTAATATCTGCGTAATCCAGTCGGGATGGGCGGGACATCCAGGTATATTAATTACAGGTAATCCAGCTTGTGAGAGAAAATCTTTCCCTAAAAAGCCGCCTTCTTGACGTTTGAGAAATTGCAAACCTTCCGATTCGCTAGGATTAGGTGACATGGCGGGAATTCCTCCCCATGTGGCACAGTCTCCCACCGCTACAATAAATTGAGCAACTTTGGCGAGGTCTGCTAACCAATCTTTCATGGCGCGATCGGCAAAGCGATTCCATTCGCCAGTACCGTTGGGGGCATTAACAACGCTGCCTTCAAATACCAAGATATCCAAAGGAATTGCGCCAGAAATGCAATCCCGCAGCAGTGTTTGTAAGTTGTCGCCTATTTCTAGCCCCAAGGAGGGATGCCAAAGTATCTTGATGCCAAAGTCGGCAATTAAATCGCAGACTGTCGGTTCTTCAGCGTTGAGAAATGACATAGTATAATCACTATAGAATAGTAATTAGCAACGATGTCCGAAAAATGGTTTTATGGTCGGGTTTCGACTGTCGAGCAACAAGAAGATCGCAACGCGCTAAAAAAACAACTAGAAAGAGGTAAGAATGGAGGATGCGATCGCTTTTACTGGGATATTCAAAGTCGCACAACCGAAGTGCGTAATGGATTGCAGCAATTAATTGATGATTTAAAAATATCACCAAAGGGTACTGTCAGTGATTTAGTTGTTACCAGGATTGACCGGATTGGGTCATCATCAAAACTGTTTTACTCGCTGTTGGAAGTATTACGGAGTAAGGGTATTAGGCTAGTAGCACTAGATCAAACAATTGATACAGAAAGTTTGGGTGGCGAGTTGACTATTGATATTTTGCTAGCAGCCAGTAAATTTGAAATAAAAATGTTGTCCAGTCGTGTATCTGCCGAACGTAAGCACCGTATGGTTCAGAAGAAAAGTCATCGGTTTGCGCCGTTTGGGTGGAAGATTGTTGATGATTCTTACGTCAAGGATGAAAGTTGGTGTGTTTCGCTACTAGAAGGCAAGCGTAATTTTAGAGTTTGGGAACTAGCTTTATTTATATTTGAAATATTTAATAGTTATGGTAGTGCCAGAAAAACTTGCAATATATTAAATGAGATGTTTGGGGTATGTGGAAAAGTAGATGCAAAAAGCACAAAATCAAAAGGGAATCATCGGATAATGCCTGATGATATCGAGCAATTGGATTTATTTCAAAATCATAAAAAAACTTATCAACGATACCCTTGGACGGGCTTACAGTGGTCACCAGCTGGACTAAAAAACTTCTTAGTAAATCCAGTCCATGCAGGTGGAACACCATTTAACGTCACTACATCTAGTCCGTCAGGCAAACAAATTAAGCATTTTGATCAGTGGGATTGCAACTGGGATACCCATGAGGGGATAATTAACCGCGAACAACACGAACAAATAAAACGCACTATTCGCCAAAATCGCAATAATAAGTGGGCTGCAAGAAAAGAGGATATTAATCCATTCGCTAATTTATTGAAGTGTGGTAGATGTCAAAGCGCACTAACCCGGATGTCGTCCCGACGCGATCGCAATGGGCAATATACAGCCTACTATCAATGTACCTACTATGCCCTTGGACGTTGCGATGCCAAGGAAATGCTTAGTAGTCAAAAATTAGATACACAAGTGGCTGATTTGCTAGTAAGCGAAGCTACTAGGCTAGCTGGCATGGTGGATTTTGAAGAAGATAAGCATCTTGAACCTACAGAAGTTAAAGAACTGCGGGAAACCATAGCAGGGCTGGAAAAGTTACCTACTAATCCTTTTGTAGAAAAAGCCAAAGATGGTATCCGTGACCAAATCGCTAGTATCTTAAGCCTGCATGAAAACATCACAAAACGTAGCCTGTTGGTTCGAGAAGAGTTGGTACAGATGTTTTGCGATCGTGAATACTGGGATAGTCGAACATCTGAGGATAAAAAACGAATACTAAATAAACTTGTCCGTCGTATTGTTGTTGACGGACGGGTTGTTTTGGGTATTGAGTTTTTTTAGTTTTCTTTGGCGGACAATTTCTCGGTATTCGTCTAATTGGCGTAACCAAAATTCTTTCTCTGATTCAATTCTCATTTGTAGCGTTCTCCATTAATAAATTTAGATTAGCTTTGAGTTGCAAATTTTCTGTTCTCTACGAACAACGTTCATTCGCCGTGCTAACTTCGCAACTGCTTTTAATTTTTTAATTGAGTGTTAGCGTATACCTAAGTTTAAGCAAGCTATACACGCTGAACAGCTACGGGAATTCACCCATTTCCCAAATTGAATTACGTCGAATAAATGTGCTTTTTGGACATTATTCAAGTTAGCATATTTATTCGTAAGTATTTTTATGACGTAAATTTACAGCAAAACTTTCAGATACATTAATGACAGCACTATCACAAAAAAACTTATGAGTAGGCTTAAAGGATGCTTGAAAAGTTTTGGGCGAATATAATTCGCTACTGCACAAAGCTTCGCCCGCCTACGCCGATTAATGAAAAAGTAAGGATTTTTAATCCACGGAGGTGGGTTTTGTCTGTATAGCCGCAACTTCTAATCACCCAGGCAAGTAACAACAATTTATAATTTTCAAACATCCTCTTAAAGATCCCCCTAAATTTCCTTGAAACAGGGTAACTTTGAGGCTCTTATTCCCCCTTTTTCAAGGGAGGTTAGGGAAGATAAGCAAATATTTGATACTTCTCAGATAATGGATCTAAGCATTTATTTATTATATTTAAACTCTTACGTATTTTTTCAAGGATAATTTCGCATTACTATATGTTTCCTGATTAACAGACATAGTATATATTAGTATTAAAGTCCATCCAATATTTAGTAATCGCTCTTCGGAGAAAAACTTGCTGATTTATTAATTTATGCATAGCTCATTTTTTTACAACAATTTTAAAACTATCAGATGTTGATAAAGATGAAAAAATTTAAATTTAAAAGTAATGCTGGTAAACTAACTGCACTTTTAATTTTAATCACCATTTTATTGACACCTTTTATAGTTGTCAATGCTGGAGAACGTGGTGTATTAATGCAGTTTGGCAAAGTACAAGAAACAGTATTAGGAGAAGGAATACATATAATAATTCCTATTGTTAATTCTGTAAAAAAGCTCAGTGTGAGAGTTCAAAAACAAGAAATTTCTGCTGAGGCTTCTTCTAAAGATTTACAAAATGTGTTTATAAATCTAGCATTAAACTGGCATATTATACCTGAAGAAACCAATATAATTTTTCAAAACATTGGTGATGAAAAAGATGTAGTTGAAAAAATTATTAATCCAGCAATAGAAGAAGTGCTAAAAGCAGTGATAGCAAAATATACGGCAGAAGAAATAGTCACTAAACGAGGAGAAGTAAAATCTGGAGTTGATAATACATTGACTATAAGACTACATAACTACCACATAGTAGTTGATGATATTTCACTAGTTAATCTCAGTTTTTCTAATCAATTTAATCAGGCAGTAGAGGCAAAACAGATTGCAGAGCAAGATGCAAAACGAGCCGATTTTATAGCCTTGAAAGCAGCGAAACAAGCAGAGGCTAATGTCAATTTAGCTAAAGGAGAAGTAGAAATAAATAAATTGTTACGTGAAAACTTGACTAATGAAATTTTAGAAAGACAGGCAATAGAAAAATGGGATGGTAAATTACCTCTAATTATGTCTAAGGATGCTCCTAAACTTTTCAATATGAATGAAATTTTAAAATTAAAATAACCATAAAACCAGTATCAATACTGGTTTTATGGTTAACTGACAGGAAATAAATTAGGAGTATCAATAATATGCAACTGGATTAACGCCACAATCAAAAAAGTATATACAGTGGAAGAAACTAAGCCTGTTAATAATTCTTTTTTTAAATTGTGTTTTTGGGTTTGTTTTTGTAAAACATCAATTGCCCCTGCTTGCATCAACAGAATACCAATAATGTTAGATAGCCAATAACCTATAATGGCACAGGGCATCAGTAATTTAGGTGCAAAAAGACTACAAATATAACCGAAGGCATAAGCAATTGGTAAGTTAAATACCAAATCATTCCACCAGCATAAGGGTGATAATAAATATCCAATGACTAAGAAAAATCCACCTCTTAGCTTTTGCAGCAATGTTTTGGGTAAGCTTTCTGGAGTTGGTGATGAAAATTCTTGATCACCTGTTTTGATACTTGTCATAATAATACATTAATTTTAGCGACTTACCGTAGTTTAAAGCAAAATACGAAATAAGTCCAGCCGTAAACACAAGTTTGATTTCAGATAGGTAGAAATTACACGTAATGATGCTGTAGAAAAAAGCCTATTCTTATGAATATAAAAATTTTATTCTTCATTGATTAATTGCTGTTCTTCTGGGAATAGTTTCGTTTCACTCGCTGGCTGTTCACTGATGATATTTGCTGACTGTGAGAATGGACGAATAATTAAACTCACGCCAATTGCCCAAGCGATCGCTACCATCCAACCTGCAATAATGTCACTGGGAAAATGTACTCCTAAATATAGGCGTGTCCAGCCAATGGCCAAGATAAACACACTACCCAACATCACTGTTAACCAGCGCCAAACACTATCCCAAGTTAAAACTACCAAAATCGCAATCAACGTCATACTTGTCATAGCATGACCACTAGGGAATGAATAATCAAATTCTGGCGCAGCTGAAGTCCACATATCAGGACGGACTCTATGCCAAAATTCCTTTGCTGTGCGGTTGATAGTGGCACTACCAGCCGCAGTAATCATTAAATAAGTGAGCGATCGCCAGCGACGTTGTAATAGTAAAATCAGAGCGATCGCACTTAGAGTAGGTAACACAGTCCAAAAAGAACCCATTTTAGTTAGCAGCACGGCGAATTCATCTAACTGCGGCTGTGCTACAGAGTGAATCGCGACTAAAATCGGTAAATCCCAAGGAAAACCACCTTGATTTTGCTCAACCTTGAACGCCAGCAATCCAAAAATTTGTAGTGGTACATATACCCCCACGAACAGCAGCAACAAAGAACGCCAACGGCTAATCAGCAATTTTTGCCCAAACGCTATGGGTGACTGTGGTTTTGACGGTAATGTTTGCTTTTCTAACTCTGCCATACTAAATACGATATTTGGCTGCAATTGAAGTAGTTTTTTGAATAACTAGTAATCATTTTACTACTGAGGCATAAATATCCGCTAAACAGTCTTTTTATAGAAAAACTCCTATATGGTCTGTATAAAAAAACACTGTATTTTTGTATATTTTCACAAAAATGTAGACTTTGATTATATTTTAAATATAAAATACGGTAAGCCAGTAGATATTTAGTATTTGGTGTGGCTTTTTCCACATTTATTTAAAACTTGCAGTTGCCTAAAACAGTTTGCACAGAACTATTCAAAGCAATCTTTCCGTTTCAGGTAAACACAAAAGCATCTACAAAACCCCAGGTAAGGACAGAAGTATGGATTTTTTATTATTGCCTTTCTTCAGCTTTCTAGTGGGAATTATTGTTGGTTTGACAGGAGTTGGTGGTGCTTCTCTCATTACCCCGATGTTGATTTTTGTTTTTCAAGTACCGCCTGCTGTGGCAGTAAGTTCTGATGTCGTTGCAGCCACACTGATGAAAGTTGTTGGTAGCATCAAACACTGGCAACAACAAACCCTTGATGTGCAGGCGGTAAAATGGTTAGCTTTCGGAAGCGTTCCCGGTTCTCTTGTTGGGGTAGGGATACTACACCTGATTAAACAGCAAAAAGAGCATCAACTGAACCATATTACCCTACAGTTACTAGGTTTAACAATTCTGTTAGTTACAGTATTAGCGTTGGTACAAATGCTGCTGTTGACTTTCTTCCCCAATCTACAGTTACCTGAACTCCCCAGATTTGACTTAACAACTCAACTAGGACGCTTGCAAACAATAAGTATAGGAGCATTTTTAGGTTGTATTGTTGGTTTGACAAGCGTCGCTTCCGGCTCAATGTTTGCCTTAGTACTGATTACATTTTTCCGCTTGGATGCTAAGAAGTTGGTAGGGACAGATATTTCCCAAGCAGCAATTCTCCTACTATTTACTGCGGTTGGGCACCTCACATTGGGAACAGTTGATTGGAGTTTAGTCCTACCGATATGGCTTGGCTCAGTACCAGGTGTATTATTAGGAGCTAAAATCTGCAAATCTGTACCTCAAAAACCATTGCGGTTTATGGTTTATTTTATTTTAATGATGGTGAGTGCCAAGCTAGTTTATTAGTTTTCTGAGGACTGGAATGAAAAGGAAGATTATCTCCCTACTTCCTAAACACGCCCAAAAACTCCGATTGCGCCTTCTAATTCAGCTCCGTGTAAGTAACGAGGTTGCCACAGGGTAGGAACGCAGAGTATTTCTGGGAAAGATCCTTTAATTAGAAAACATGGCAAGAGTCGGTAAGAGCCGATAGCTTTCACTGTCCATTAAGATAGAGTATCCCAACCAAATTAAGATAAAGGGAAAGATTTTTCGACCATAATTAGCTAGAACAGGTGCGATTAAAGGATTACGAGTCAGGTTATAAGATAGAAAACACCACAGCCCAACTGTTAAATAGCAAACTAACAAAATTACTCCTAAACGTGGCAGGCTACTACTGGCAAACAACGGTACATAGATGCCAATATTATTTCCTCCATTAGCAATGGTAACAGCAGAAACGCGGTAGGTTTGTGGGTCGCGTATCGTCCCCCAGAGTGATTTCTTCTGACGCTGAGGTTTGGTATAATTTAAGTTAATTGATACAGCTTGTGTGGTTTCTTCATTATCTTCTTTCCTCAAAAGATGATTAATCCCAATAGCGATTGGCAGAAAACCTAGTAATCCAATCCAGGTATGGGGAATTATCAGACCACCAAAAAAACCAGGAAGGCTGGCAAATACTAAAGCTGTGAATCCTAAAAATTCACCGATAATAATATGCCTGGGATGAAAGGCATGATTGACTTTACCGAAGAAGGCTGTCAAATACAAATTATCATCAAAAGTAGTTGCGATCGCAGCAGAAATCCCAATAATTATTGTACCAATTAACCAACTCATATTTTTTGTTTGCAAGAATATAGTTTTGTTGTTTTCTGGTCCCTCTCTAATTTTGGAGTTGAGGGCAGATTAAACTTTTATTAGGCTGCTCTATCTAGCATTAGCAGACAATAAGTTTTATAATTTTTTCAAGCGATCGCTATCAAATCAACTGGTAATTCCTGAGTAAGTGTTTTTTCAGCAAGTTACCTGGGTTGCATCTGAAATTAATATTATTTTTTTTGCTCAATAAAAGCAAATACTCTTTGTGATTAAAACGATAAACACAGTTTATTAAGAATAAACTACTCTTTTTTGTATTAAGGCTAATTACAATCAGGAATTTATAAAATTAAAAACAAATATCCCATATGAGGGCTATTGTCACGTAGTGCAACGCACCATCTTTATTTATCTCGGTGTACTATAAATAAACAAATTAAATGTCCCCTTTCGTAGTAGGGTTAAAAGAAAATAATGTTGAAGTAATATATTTTTAAATAAATCAGGATATATTGCAATGAATGAGTTGATTACTACGCTCTTAGTGGGAATCTCAGCTTTTATTGCCACTAATATTGATGATATCGTTATTTTATTACTATTATTTTCACAAATTAATTCTAGCTTTAGATGCCGACATATTATTGCTGGTCAGTATTTAGGCTTTACTATTTTAGTTTTTGCCAGCCTTCCTGGGTTATTAGGTGGATTAATCATCTCACCTAATTGGATTGGCTTGCTGGGATTAATCCCTATAGCGATGGGTATCAGTAGTTTAATCAATCAAGAAGAGGACAAAATTCAAGAGGTTGCAATTGAAACAACAGAATATCCAGAGACAAACACCGCCAGCATTTTTAATGTACAGACTTACAGTGTAGCAGCCATTACTATTGCTAATGGAAGTGATAATATCAGCGTTTACATCCCACTATTTGCTAGTAGCAATTTAAATAACTTTTTGATAATTATTGTTAGTTTTTTTATATTAATAGCAGTTTGGTGCTATCTGGCTTATAGATTAGCTTATCAAACCAAAAATATAAATATTTTAAATCAAAACTTCAATTATATTTTACCATTTATATTGATAATTTTGGGTGGGGTAATAGTATTAAAAACACAGGCTTTAGGTGTGATAAAGTTAATAGCAAGTTGTATGTGTTTAACAATTTTAGTTAAAAAAAATAGAACAAATTAAGCAAATTGTATATTATCTGGGATCAGCAGGGCTTCAAAAGCTGCCATTACTCTTGTATGAAAACGTTGATGATGTTTTAATTTCCAAACAGGTTGGACAATTTCTAGCTTTTTCCCGGTTTCTTTTTTGGGATCGATAATTTGTATGGAGCGTAATGTTCCTAATTGCAATTCTTTTTTCACTATCAATTCGGGGATCGCCGCTGCACCAACGCTACTTTCTACAACTGCTTTCACCATTTCGCTAGTGTTCAGATTAAGTACAACATCCAACTTACTAGGTTCAATTCCCCAGCTTTGTAAGGCTTGGTGAAACATCTGTTGTGCGCCGGAACCAGATTCACGCATTACCCAAGTAGTATTTAGTAATTCATCTACATAAATTTCGCTACGATGGAACCAAGGGTGAGATTTACTGACAACAATTTGCAGGCGATCGCTTCCTACTTCTTCTTTCTCTAAACAGTGCTGCAATGATGCTTTAATCTCTCCTGTTACCAAACCTAAATCATACATCCCCACAGCAGTCCCTTCACAAATTTCTTCAGCATTTCCTAGCTTACAGTCAATAAAAATACCAGGATATAAGTGCTTGAATTGACTAATTTTTTCGGGTAGCCAATAATTCCCCACCGTCAGACTTGCTCCTAACTTCAGCTCTCCCCGTTGCAGATTATTTAATTCCTTTAAGCCACGTTCTGTTAACTCTACATGAGTCAGAATTTTCTGTGCTTCACACTGCAATAATTTACCAGCATCTGTAATTTCAATATGACGACCAATACGATGAAATAACTTCGTACCATATTCTGTTTCCAAGGTTTGGATAGCAGCACTCACTGCTGGTTGGGTAATATAAAGCGCTTCAGCTGCGCGGGTAAAGTGCAGCATTTCTGCAACGACTAAAAAAATTCGCAACTGTTCGAGCGTCATTTCTACTATTTATGCTTTTTACCATAGTAATTTTATACATTAGAGAAGTATTATACGTTAAGTTCGGCGGAAAATTGTAGATATGTATATGTATGCTGTTATATCTGCTTAAACATAAGTTTTATCTATGTATTTAGCAAGAAAGGCTGCTGATGAGACGAAAAGCTTGATTTAATTGTTACGTATAATTATTAAGGCGTTTTTGCATTTTGTTTGCTTTTAATACTTCTATCAGCAAATCATCACTTAGTAAAAATAATTTAAGCCAGATGATAGATAAATATCACTCTATATACCCTATAATTTTTTAATTACGGTATTCGGATGTAAATACCGTAGCTTTAGGGGTGAATTCTGATGAGCAAGTCTCAACAACTGACACAATTAAGTAAATCTTTAAGCGAGGGGATGCAGGCTTATGTCATGAAAGCTTTGCAAGCTACACAACTCTCGTATCAACACATAATTAGGAGTTGGTTCAATAAACACACTGTGCAAAGCTATGTGAGTCTGTTTCTCATAGGCACTTTTCTAAGTATAGCAGTTGCCTCCTGCTCTGGAAGCAGTTCAGCTAGCAAAAATGATGTTAAGGTAAGATTAGTTTCTTTCTCTGTTACCAAAGCAGCTCATGACCAGATAATACCCAAATTTGTCGAGAAGTGGAAGCAAGAACATAACCAAAACGTCACGTTTGAACAAAGTTATGGTGGTTCTGGCTCTCAAACTGCTGCTGTGATTGCCGGTTCGCAAGAAGCAGACATAGTACATTTGGCACTTCCCCTGGATGTCAACAAAATTCAGCAGGCGGGTTTGATTAAATCAGGCTGGGAAATCAAAGCTCCCAGAAATGGTATTGTTAGTAGATCGGTTGCTGCGATCGTAACGCGCGAAGGCAATCCAAAAGGTATAAATACTTGGGCAGACTTGGCAAAAGATGGCGTAAAAGTAATTGCAGCTAACCCAAAAACTTCTGGTATTGCTATCTGGGAATTCTTAGCTTTTTGGGGTTCTGTAACTCTAACAGGAGGCGACGAAGCCACAGCATTAGATTATGTTACTAAAGTTTATAAAAACATCCCTATTCTGACGAAAGATGCCCGTGAGGCAAGCGATTTATTTTTCCAAAAAGGTCAAGGAGATGTCTTGATTAACTACGAAAATGAGGTAATTTTAGCGGAAAAAACTGGGACGAAACTTCCTTATGTCATACCAAAAGTCAATATTTCCATTGATAATCCTGTAGCCGTAGTCGATAAAAATGTCGATAAGCACGGTACAAGAGAAGTTGCACAGGCGTTTGTTGATTTTCTATACTCAACAGAAGCTCAACGGGAATTTGCAAAATTACAATATCGTCCAGTTAACCCCACGGTTACCCAAGAAGTAGCATCAAAATACCCCCCAATTGAAACTTTATTCACATCTGAAGATTTAGGTGGCTGGGATATTATCCAGAAAAAGTTTTTTGGAGATGGGGCGATTTTTGACAAAGTTCAAGCTGCAAGCAAAGCATAATATCTCTTTTTTCATGCAGCATTCTCTACTGACAGATAGCCAAGCATAAGAAATTCTGAGTCACTTTATCTCAATTGATAATTTATGAGCTTTCGTCGCCGATTTAAGGATAGCTTCTTTTTAACATCTTTAATGTTTATTGCCAGCAGTATCACTTCTTGTAACGGTGGGCAAGAATTGAAAAGCCAGGTGAGTATTGATGGTGCAGCTGTAGGTTTTTTTGTTTCTTTAGCAGTTGCAGAAGAATACGGGAAGGCTAAACCTGAAGCTCAAGTTAGCGTTGCCTCAAGTGGTACTGGTGGTGGCATTAGTAAGTTTTGTGCTGGTGATATTGATATTGTTGGTGCTTCTCGTACTATTAGGGATGAAGAAATAAAAAAATGTAAAAGTAAGAATATTGAGTTTGTTGAGTTCCCTATCGCTTTAGACGGCATCGCTGTAATTGCCAACCGTCAAAATAATTTTGCCAAATGTCTAACTATAAAGGAACTGAGCACGATTTGGAGCGCTAAATCAGACGGCAAAATATTGAATTGGAATCAAGTTAATCCGAAATTTCCTAACCAACAACTGAAGCTTTATGCTCCGGCTTCTGATACTGGAACGTTTGATTATATGACTCAAGCTGTGACTGGCAAAGTCAAGAATGGGCGTACAGATTACACTCCCAGTCATAATCAAAACCTCCTAGTGCAGGGAGTATCAGGTGATGCATCAGCCTTGGGTTATGTAGGCATATCTTACTATATTCAAAACCAAGATAAGCTCAATTTAGTTGCTGTAGAAAGCCCTACAGGAAAATGTGAAAAACCAGTTCCGGTAGATAATGTGATAAAAAATATCTACACACCTTTGTCTCGTCCACTGTTCATCTATGTCAGTAAAAAATCTTTAGATAGTAAGCCAGCAGTCAAAGAATTTGTAGAATTTTATCTGGAAAATTCTTGGAAGTGGGTAGATAGCGTAGGTTATGTAGCATTACCTGACGAAGCTTATGTCAAAGTAAAACAAAAATTGATTACTGGTGAAACTGGTACAAAATTTAAAAAAGCAAAACCTGGACAGCCAATCACCAACTTTATTTAAATAAAGTACTAGTTGTTGTAGTGTTATTGTATCCAAAATTTAACTGTTTATGCAAAATAGCAATTCTGAAGAAGACTCTAATCAACTGTTCAGACAGTCACTAGAGAAAAACGCATCTGAAGATATCTTAGAAAAGATTATTGCGGTAATTTTATTTGCTTGTGCTTTAGTTTCTGTTTTGACTACCTTTGGTATTGTCTTAATTATTTTTCAAGAGGCATTTGGTTTTTTCCAAGAAGTTACGTTTGCTCAATTCTTTCTTGATACTAAGTGGACACCTCTGTTTGCAGAGAAACATTTTGGTGTTTGGCCATTGATAGCTGGTACTTTCTTAACTACAGTTATAGCTATGGCAGTTGCTATTCCTTTGGGGTTATTTTCTGCTATTTATTTAAGTGAGTATGCTCAACCCAAAGTAGCAGCAATTTTACGTCCAGCAGTGGAACTTTTAGCAGGGATACCAACTGTAGTATATGGTTACTTTGCGCTGTTGTTCCTCACACCATTGCTGCGGAATATTATTCCTCTAGAAATATTTAATGCCTTGAGTGCGGGGTTAATGATGGGGGTAATGATTACTCCTACTGTTGGTTCCATCAGCTTAGATGCTATTCGAGCAGTCCCACATTCTTTGCGTGAAGGAGCTTACGCTTTAGGTATCACTAAGCTAGAAAGCATTTTTAAAATAGTTCTCCCAGCAGCGCTTTCTGGAATTATAGCCTCGATTATTTTAGGTATTTCTCGCGCTGTGGGTGAAACGATGACTGTCCTTATTGCCGCAGGTCAACAGCCAAAGCTGACTATTAACTTTGCGGAATCAGTAGAAACAATGACAGCTTACATGGCACAAATTTCTGGTGGAGATAGTCCACGTGGTAGCCTCAGTTTCAAGACTTTATATGCTGTGGGCGCTCTTTTATTTCTAATAACCCTAGCTTTGAATATTGTTAGTTACTGGATTGCAAATCGCTATAAAGAAAAATACGATTAATAAGTATGACTACAAGTTATCAACAAGATGATTCTCTAAATTCTGCGGCAGAGTTTGCTGATAATGTTGAGAGTAGAGAGACGTTAGGAAAAGTATTTGAAATAGTTTTTTTGTTAGGGCTGCTGATTGGTATATTTGTTCTGGCTTTGCTACTTTTTGATATTTTTCGAGATGGATTAGCCAGATTTTTAACACCCGGTTTTCTAACAGAAACCCCTTCTCGTTTTCCTGACCAAGGTGGCATCCGTCCTGCTATTGTCAGCAGTATCCTTTTAGGAATTATTGTGATTGGAGTCACTGTCCCCATTGGTGTCGGAGCAGCTTTATATCTAGAAGAGTATGCACCTAAAGCTTGGTGGACAGCGATTATTGAGATTAATATCAGCAATCTGGCGGGTGTACCTTCTATTGTTTATGGATTGCTGGGTTTAGGAGTTTTCAATTATTTGCTTGGGTTCGGTCCCGCTTTGATTTCCGGTGCATTGACTTTATCTTTGTTGTCTTTGCCAGTAATTATTGTGACAGCTAGAGAAGCAATTCGCGCTGTCCCAGATTCCTTAAGAAATGCTTCCTACGGCTTAGGTGTCACCAAATGGAAAACTATCAGTAGTCATGTGATACCTTATGCTATTCCTGGTATTTTGACTGGGGTGATTATCTCTGTATCCCGCGCTATTGGTGATGCAGCCTCTCTAATTGTTGTAGGTGCTGTAGGTTTTCTCACCTTTAACCCTGGTTTGTTTCAGAGATTTATGGCATTACCCATTCAAATTTACAGTTATATCACTCGTCCTGAACCAGGTTTTGCTGATGCAGCTGCGGCGACAATTATTGCGTTGTTGCTCTTGATTTTAGTTTTAAATGGTGTAGCAATTTATATCCGCCAGCGCTTCTCAATACATTAGGTAATGAAATATCTAATTGATTACATTCACAGATATTAGGAAATACGCAAAATGACTTATAGCAATAGTAGAAGTAAATCAGATAGCGCCACAATTAACCAAGATAATGGTGTGTTCAATGTTGAAGGTGTGAAGGTTTTTTATAATGGATTTTTGGCACTTGTAGATGTTTACCTAAAAATTCCTGAAAAACAAATCATTGCTTTTATTGGCCCTTCAGGATGTGGTAAAAGTACCTTACTGCGTTGCTTCAATCGGATGAATGATTTAATCCCTGGAGCGAAGGTAGAGGGTAAGTTGAATTACCGCGATCGCAACATTTATGATCCTAAGATAAATTCTGTAAAATTACGCCGCCAAGTCGGGATGGTTTTTCAAAGACCAAATCCGTTCCCTAAGTCAATATACGAAAATATTTCCTTTGGGCCGCGGGCTAACGGTTACAAAGGTAACATCGATGAATTGGTAGAAAATTCACTCAGACGCGCTGCTATCTGGGATGAAGTCAAAGACAAACTTAAAGAGAAGGGTACTGCATTATCTGGTGGACAACAGCAACGACTTTGCATAGCAAGAGCGATCGCTATGAAGCCAGACGTATTATTAATGGATGAACCATGTTCTGCTCTTGACCCAATTTCTAGCCGCCAAGTAGAAGAACTCTGTTTAGAACTCAAGCAGCAATACACCATCATCATGGTAACTCACAATATGCAGCAAGCTTCGAGAGTGGCAGATTTCACTGCTTTCTTCAATACAGAAATTGATGAGCATGGCAAACGTCGCGGAAAATTAGTTGAGTTTAATCCTACAGCCCAAATGTTCAGTTCTCCTCAAACTAAAGAAGCTGAAGATTATATTAGTGGACGCTTTGGTTAAAGAGACATCACAGTTCTAATTCCAATACGTTTCAGTTAAGCCTAAAACTGTGTTACCAAAATCAATTTTTAACGTAGACGCATTCGCGTAGCGTCTCGTAGAGAAGGCGTAGAGGATGCAGAGAGAAGAAAGAGATGCTTAACCCAAACGTATTGGTTCTAATTCTGGAAAATATGCTGAGAGAATGTCTGAGAAGTTTTTTGTATACACAGAACGCTGATAGCTCTCCCTAAATCCCCTGTTAAATTTTAGGGCTTTCAGGTTCTTGTTCCCTCTTTTTTAAGGGGGGGTTAGGGGAATCAACAAATATTTGATACTTCTCAGACATCCTCTGAGGCTTGATAGTACTAAAGCTGAGTAATACTTCAGATTAGTAATCATACTGTGTATAGCCTCGTAGTATTTATCAAGATGAAATTAGTAGTTGCAATAAAATGGTTAAAATATTGAATAATTTGAAGAGCTAGCCGCAGTTTAATTTATATGAAAGTGGAAACAGAAAAATTAGAAGTGAATAAGTTAGAAAAAAAGAAGTATAGGTCAGATCGAGTCCGGGATCATTTAGCTAATGAACGTACTTATTTGGCATGGATGAGGAGTGGTGTTGCACTCATGGGTTTTGGTGTTTTAATTGTGCGATTGCGGATTATCCAACCGCCCATAGCACCACAACCTCCTGGTAATGGTTGGAAGTTGGGTTTAGCATTCGCTTTAGTCGGTGTGTTATCAGTATTACTTTCAACTCAGCATTATTTCGCAGTTCGCCGAGATATTGACGAAGATACTTATCAACCACCAGATCGTTGGATAATTCTCGCTAGTTTAGCTGTGCTTTTCTTGGGTGGGGGAGTACTATACTATGTATTCACGGTTCCCTTAGATTATTTGAATACTTATATTCTGGAGTAATAAGGTGTCACGTTAAGTTAGACCTTTGGGGGTTTTCAAACGCAGAGATATGCAAAGCAAATCAGAGCCGGGCTTCCCTGCGTAGAAAACTTTTCAAGACAGAGGTACGTAGAGTGTTTTTAATCTACGGTGGCTATTTGCTGTTTGGGGAATTCTCGGTTGGCTACAATTTCGCCAAAGGGACTGATTAGTTGCGGTTCTGCTATTGGCTGATTTTCTAGGGGTAAACGAGGAAAGAGTAGTTCTGCTACTCGATATGCCTCTTCTAGATGCGGATAACCAGAGAAGATGAAGGTATCTATGCCTAATTCTTGATATTCCAGCATTCTTTGAGCTACGGTATCGGGATCGCCTACTAAGGCTGTGCCGGCACCACCACGAACTAAGCCAATTCCTGCCCATAAATTCGGGCTGATTTCTAATGCTTCACGAGAGCCGTTGTGTAATTCTTTCATCCGGCGTTGTCCTTCAGAGTCCATGCGTGCATAGGCTTGTTGGGATTCAGCGATCGCTTCTTCGTCTACGTAGCGAATTAAATTGTTGGCTGCATCCCATGCTTGGCTTTCTGTCTCCCGCACAATGACGTGTAGACGAATCCCAAAACGTAATGTTCTGCCTTGGGCTGCTGCTAGTCTACGTACAGAGGCAATCTTTTGGGCAACTTGTTCTGGTGGTTCGCCCCAAGTTAAATATACATCTACGTGTTTGGCAGCAACTTCTTGGGCAACGGGGGAAGAACCTCCAAACCACAGGGGTGGATGCGGTTTTTGGACTGGGGGAAATAACAGTTTTCCACCTTGAATATTCAGATAATCTCCCTCTAAGTCGGCAGTCTCTCCGGCTGCTATCTGCCGCCACACTGCTAAAAATTCATCTGTTAATCTGTAGCGATCGTCATGGGAAAGATGTAACCCATCTCCTGCTAACTCTACGGGATCGCCACCTGTAACCACATTAATTAGCAATCTTCCGCCAGAAATGCGGTCAAATGTTGCCGCCATCCTTGCTGCTACTCCTGGTGACATCAAACCTGGACGTATTGCCACCAGAAATTTCATCTGTTTAGTGTGCGTTACCAAAGTTGATGCCAAAATCCACGCATCTTCACATGAACGGCCTGTAGGTAGTAATGCCCCTGCGAAACCTAAGTGATCTACTGCTTGGGCAATCTGCCGCCAGTAATCAAAGTTGACTGCCCGCCCGCCTATGGCAGTACCAAGATAGCGCCCTTCACCGTGAGTCGGAATAAACCAAAGTAGCTGCATGATATCTATGTCAGAGTAGCTGCAATATTTCTTGGCTATTTAAATACAGTAAATTGATATAAATACCGTATTATTTAGTCACTTTTAGAATATCGCACAAATAATCAAGCAACGCAATACTTTTACAAAACTAAATACGGCAAGTTTATCAAGCTACAGTAGTTAAATGCTTGCAGTTTTGTGTGGGCTGTGACATACTCTAATTTATAAAAGTACATAAAATCGATAAACTTACCGTACTTAGGATTATAAATCTTGCTGCAAGGAATTCATCATGCTTAAAGATGCACAAGGACTGGTAGTGACGACAGATTCAGCCCAAGCGATCGCAGCTATTAACCGTTTCATTGATCAAGCACTGTGTTATGGTCAAAATGCAGAAACAGCGATTTTACAAGCAATTGAGGCTGATCCAACTTGTGTTTTAGCTCATGCTTATGCAGCCGCTTATTATCTTACGCAAGAAAACAGCAAAGCTTGGCAGCAAGTACAACCATATTTGCAAGTAATCCAACGGAATTTAGCCAAGGTTACTTACAGAGAAAAATTATATGTGCAGGCAATTTTAGCTTGGGCGAATCAAGAAATTGATCGAGCGATCGCCTTTCATGAACAGATTACCAACAAATTTCCTCGTGATTTAATATCGGTCCAGCAGGGGCAGTATCACTATTTTTATACAGGTAAAAAAGAAAAATTACTGAAAATTGCCCAGAAAGTTTTACCTAGCAATCCCCAACAACATTATTTATATGGCATGGTGGCTTTCGGCTTAGAACAATGTCACCAATTAGAAGCAGCAGAAAAAATGGCACGTGAGGCGATCGCTTTAAATAGATATGATCCTTGGGCGCACCATGCTTTAGCTCATGTGATGGAAACTCAAGGAAGAGTCAATGAAGGTATAGCTTGGATGGAGAGTTTCGCAGATACTTGGAAGAACTGCAATTCTATGCTTTATACCCATAACTGGTGGCACATTGCACTGTATTATTTGGAGCAAAAAAACTACCAGAAAGTTGCTTCATTATATGATAACCACATTTGGGAACGTGCAAATAAACAATCTCCTAAAGACCAAGTAGGTGCAATTTCATTATTATTACGTCTAGAATTACGTGGGGTAAATGTAGGAAAACGTTGGCAAAGTATCATTCCTTATCTTTACAGCCGTATTGATGAACACGCATTACCATTCCAGGACTTGCATTATGTCTATGCCCTTGCCAAAGCCGGACATACTGGTTGGGTAAATGAGATGCTTCAGAGTATGCATGATCATGCCTTGAGTATCAATCCCTTTTTGCAAAAGAGTTGGTTAGAGGTAGCGATTCCCGCAGCTAGAGGTATGGTAGCTCATGCCAAAGGTGACTTTAACACAGCTGTTACCGAACTCAAATTGGTTTTACCACGCTTGTATGAGATTGGAGGGAGTCATGCACAACGAGTTTTATTTGAGGAAATTTATCATGATGCTGTGTTATGGACACAAAAGCAGAGTAGGATTTATGGCATTACCGCCTGATTAAGCTCATCCCATCACCTTTTAGGTGATGTAAACCGTCAAGTTGGGGCATCTTTCATTCCATCTTTAAAAAGAACAGGTTTTCCCGATGCCTTTTTATAAATCTGTTTGAGTACCTGATAATGTTCTAATTTCACTGCGGCAAAACGCTTAACACCAAACTTTTTCATAACTCCTTGCAACTCTGCATCTGGTTGGAGTAGCGCCAATTGCATTTGCTGAATTAAGGGGATACCTAGACGCTGTGCTACTACTAATGGTGGCATCGGAGAAGGCCCTATCACTTGCACCACACGCAAATGCTGTGATAATTCAGGAACATCGCTTAATTCTTGTTCTAACACTACACTGTCAATGGCTGCACAATCTGCCAGTCCCTCAACTACCCAGCGAATTGAACGCTGATGAGAACCTGATTCTATAGTTTTTCCAAAGAAATTTTGTGGATATTTTTCTTGACTTAACCAGTGATGAGGTAAATTATAGCCACTGTTAGAACCAGAGTCGTTATAGCAAAATGTTTTCCCTGACAAATCGGCAAACTTTTTGATATTACTATTAGCCTTGACAATTATATCTGCATAGTAAACAGGACAGTTATCATACCGGGGTGCTTGCATCACAGGTGCAACCAATGTCTGTAATTGGTCTAAAACCACTTGATTGTAGCGAATTAGTGGTAATCCACAAATAAAAGTTAGGTCTATTTTGTCTTGAAATAATAGAGGATCTTGGAGGGGATCGCATTCACCTTGGTGTAGTTGGATTTCTACTTGTAAAACACGGCTTAAATAAGCTGCGATCGCCTGATATAATCCAAACGAATTAGGAGCTAAGTAAGATATAGCCCGTAAGCTTGTTAATATAGTCATTCTTGTTTTAAAACAGTATTTTTCTGGAAAACTTGAGCCAATTTTTGCCCAGAGTAATGCATATATAAAAATCCTAGGCTAGCAACACTCAGTAGCATAATTCCTAAAACAGTCGTATAAGCATTAATATGCCACCACAGCCGATTTAACAAAGATGTTCTTAGTTGTGATACCTTCCACAAAGAATCAGGTTTTACGCTCTTATTGTTTTGGATACTAATATTTTGGGCTAATGTCATTGTAATTTCTCCTTTTAACTGACCAACCTAAAAGCCACTAATTCGATAGACTTAATGTAGATTATATTATATATTATCTAATTTCGTCAAAATATAAGACCCATAATTTGATTATTGCGACAATTCATTACATTTCTATCTCTTTTTCATCTGGAGTTGAGATCATCGCAAAAACAAAACCCCAACTTCTTCAAGAAATAGGGGTTGTTCTAGTTTGTTATCAATAAAACTTGATAATTAACCTTTTATATAACTGGGATTCCACTGCAACCAAGATTTTTCTAACTGTCTAGCGATGACATCTGCCAGTTTGCCAAACAATGCATATAGAAAAATACTCAAAACCACAACATCGGTTTGCATAAATTCTCTAGCATTCATAGCCATATAACCAATACCAGAATCAGCCGCAATAGTTTCGGCTACAATAAGTGTCAACCACATAATCCCCAAAGAAAAGCGTACACCAACCAAAATAGAAGAAATTGATCCTGGTAAAATAATTCGCCAGAATAAACCCCAATAATTTAAACCGTAAACTTTCCCCATCTCAATTAATCCAGGATCAACACTGCGAATCCCATGAAAAGTATTTAAATAGATAGGGAACATAACACCTAATGAAACAAGAAATAATCTAGCTTCATCCCCAATACCAAACCACAAAATCACGAGGGGAATTAAAGCCAAATTAGGTATATTACGCAACATTTGGATAGATGTATCTAAAAGCTTTTCGGCAAGAGTAGAAATGCCATTTAGCAAGCCTAAAGAAAAACCAATACCTCCTCCAACTAAAAAACCTGTAATTGCGCGTGTGGCACTAATGCTAATATGTCTAAATAGTTCACCACTTTTAGTTAAGTTAATTGCAGCAACGACTACGCTTAATGGAGCAGGTAAGATTCTTGTAGGGATAAAGCCAATAGCAGAAAGGATCTGCCAAACAATAATAATTGTTATGGGTACAACCCAAGGGATTAATATCTGAATATAGCGACTTTTTAACAAAAATACCTGAAGTTTATTTTTATTTTTTGTATGTCTTGCAGAAAAATCTGTAGAAGTAGAAGAAATGGATTTCATAGGGCTATGTAATTGAGTGGACTAACTAAATGGACGGCTACTCGCCAAGCTTACCCGCTTCATTCCTTGGCATTGCTATGAATTATTAAAAATTCCTACAAATAACAAGCTGTAGAAGTAGAAACGTAGAGTTCACAGAGTGAAAAGTAAAAAAGAGATTTTTCTAGAGTGTCTCATTTAGAAAAGTAGCTTTGGTAATAAAAATATTTCCTTACCACCCTAAATGCTAGTTTTTCGCCAGCAATTCTTTGGGAGTAATTTCGGCATATTGTTCAGGTGTTAAAAAGCCATCTCTTACATTTACCTTCTTAGGTATGAGTCCTAAGTTGTACCATTTTTCCGCAACTTCTTGTTGTTTATTAATAGTTACTTCAGTAATTGGTACGAGCGTGAAATCATATTTATCGTGCATCACCTCTAATATTGGTGGATCGAGCTGAGTTGTCCCTGCTAGTAATTGGGCAAGTTCTTTAGGATTATTTTTAGCCCATTTTTGGGCTTTTTGTACTTCGTCTAAAAAGACCTTGATTACTTCCCGATTTTCTTCATAGAATTTACGGTTTGTAGATATAAAGTTATTAGTATCTCGCAAACCGTTACCACCATCAACTAAAACTCGTCCAGAATTATTTTGGACATTTCTGGTAACAAATGGCTCCCAGATGAACCAAGCATCTATTTTACCTTGACTAAATGCGACGTTAGCATCTGGAGGCGCTAAACCAACTGACTCTATATCACTGAGCTTTAGTCCTGCTTTTTCTAAAGCCCTGACTATGAGATAATGACCAATTGACGCTTTTTGAAAAGCTACTTTTTTCCCTTTCAAATCTTTTAGGCTTTGAATGGGAGAGTTCTTAGGAACCAATAGTGAAACTGCTCTCCCATCGCTAGAATTAGCAGCTAAATATACAAGAGGTGCGCCAGCTGCTTGGGAAAAAATAGGGGGGGATTCAGCTGTCGAAGCAATATCAAGCGCACCTGCATTTAAAGCTTCAAGTTGTTGTGGACCAGCAGCAAATTCAGGCCATTCTACCCTATAACCTAAAGGTTTTAATCGTTCTTTTAGAATACCTTTTTGTTCTAAAACAGCTAGAGCAGTAAGTTGCTTAGAACGAACAATTCTAATTACTTTATCCGCAGCATTACTAGTAGTAGTAGCATTAGATGCAGATGAAGTTGCTTGTTGTTGAGAATTATCTGGTGAATTACTACAACTAAATAGCGTAGTAGACAATACTAAACTGTAGCCAAATGCCAACAAGGCGTGACGACGAGTCATGCGTCGGCGTATTGAGGATGCAAATTTATATTTGAAATATTCCATTAATTAACTAACCTCTAATTATTAAGCAAGTTGTTAAATTCAAAATTTAAACTGTAACTTTTGTTCCATCAAACTTTGTCAATGTGAAGCCATTAAATTTTTCGTTGTAACCTAATCTTTCATCTTTAAGAAGGCTGATGGCAATTTCTTCACCCAAAGCCAAGCCGGCAGAACCATCTGTACGCCAGTGAATCCCACCATGACCACGACCAAGGGCGTAATTAGCTGCTAATTTGTTCAACTCGCCACCCACTGTTAAAGACTCCTCTGTGTAGGGAATTACCTTCGTGGGGTCATTAGGATCAGGAACTACAGGATTAGGGATGACAAAATCTTCGTCAAAGTAGGCTTTTAATAATGTCGCACTGACACCAGCGATCGCAGCTGCACCACCAACATAAGATGAATGAATGGGCGAACCTTCCGGGTATCCATGCGGCAAAAGATAGGAGCCAAATCTGCTGAAACTCTGCGCTAGAGCTTGAGAGTTTAATATATCTCCATGAATCGGATTTTTAGTTTTATTAACAATGTTGTTGTGGATGAGTCCGCCATAGGCTTCTGGGCGTAGCGTGCGGTGTACATAAAACTTGTGCCAGTACGCAGCCCTAATAGAGCGGGATATACCCAGATACAGTAAGGCTTGTAAATGTCCAAGTGCAAATGACCCATTACCCCCCTGTTGAGTCTTTGATTTAACAAAGGGATTGCCTGAATCAAAGGGTGCGCCAATACCACTACTCAAAGGATCGTTGGCGTTGCGAGCTGTATTCAAAATTAGAGCAGCACCGGAGAATGCCGCTCCTGGCGCATGGGAAAATTCCGATAGGTCACGAGTTGTGAATACATAACGGCGCACTGGGTCATATTGAATAGCTTTAGGAGTACCGCCATTCTGCACATTCAACCATTCTTCATAATCAGTCAAAAAGTCATTACCAGGGAGAGCCGTCCGAATCACAGGCGGAATAAACTGAACTCCCCAAGGAATATTCAGTAAAGCAAACTGGGAAATGTGAGGCCCTACTAATACCCCTGATGGAGTAACGTGTTTTGCCGCCCTACCAGATTTGTCATTTTGATCAACGTAAGTGACAGTACCGCGAAACAGACTTTGGGGAGTCACACGTCCATTTTGTTTTGGCCCTTTGAATGTCGCCAGCTTGTTTAGTTCTTCAACAGCGGCCAATACTAGAGGATCGTCGGTGTTATTTTGTAGTTTATGAAAAGGTACGTCCCGCAATAACGCTTGCCAATAAATTTCTACAGCTTCAGCAGCGCGTTCTGAACTAGCTAGAGTTGGTGGTGGCGGTACTGCTACCTGCACCCCATGACATCCTTCTAAACTGGCCGCGAGAGGTCCCTGAGCATTAACTAGTTTTCTTGTACCACCCAAAATGACCTTTTCAAAGTCATCATGATCTTGGGTCGTCACTGCTTTTGTCAAAGAGTCATAGGCTTTAAGATCAACTTCACCCAACTTGTTGTGTGGTAATCCCTTAGTGTCAGAGCCGATTTTGTTAGGATACCGTTGTTCATCGCCATTAGTAGGATTAGGCGCAATTGGAACTTGACGATTGGCCTCTGCTGCGGCAACACGTATGCGATAAGCCTTTTCAGTGAACTTGTTGTTAACTGAAGAAACTTTCTCCTGTGCTTGACCTTTTTCAGCAGAAAGCTTTAAACCCACTGCCCCTGCTACAACACTACTTGCAGTAAATATACTAGTGTGTAACAAAAAAGATCGTCTACTAACCGGACTAATAATAACTTTAGATTTTCTCTGATTCATAACTTTATTTCTTTGCGCCTTTGCCTGAAATTTCAAAGAAAGGAAGTAAGGTGGTTTTACCCACCTTAAGCAACCGATTTGAGGTATGTTGTGGCGGAAACTTTAGGAATATTGCGTTCAGGTAATTCTTGATTAAGTACCTAATTGCCAATATCACGCAATTTATAATCTACAGGGTCGTGAAGCGTGAAAGTATGTATATCTATCAAACCCGTATTTGTTCGACTTAAAACGGGTTCCCATAATTTCAAACGTACTTGTAGTCATATCTAAACCAACACTTCAACTAGTTGCGCCATAACCTAGTTTTTATGCTTGTGACGGAATAAGGAAATGGGAAATAGAGATGGGGTAGATGTGGTGAAGGTTAGGAATTATCTCAACACAAAGAGGTATAGTTCTATCCCCAATTCCCAGTATTTAATTCTAGTTAGAATATCTAAGTTGAGAATTTAGGGCATATTCAGGCAGGCGATCGCGTTCACCCATTACTCGTTGTAAAATCTTCTCAACCAGCTGGGCAAACTCTGCATTGCCTCTGGCTCTTGGACGTGGCAGATTGATTCTTACATCCATACCAATTTGACCGTTTTCAATCAATATTACTCGGTCTGCTAACACCACGGCTTCTTCTACATCATGGGTGATTAACAATGCCGTAAATCCTTGCTCTTGCCACAACTTTTCTAATAATTGCTGCATTTCAATCCGGGTTAGAGCATCCAAAGCACCCAAAGGTTCATCTAGAAGCATCAAAGAAGGCTTACTTGCTAAGGCTCTGGCTAACGCTACCCGTTGCCGTTGTCCACCAGAGAGAACAGCTGGCCATTCGTTAGCACGGTCTTCTAAACCCACTGCACGCAAGACCTGCAAAGCTGTTTGTTTGGCATAAACTTTCGACTTAGAACCAAATAACCCTAACTCTACATTTGATAACACGCGCTGCCAAGGCAGAAGTCGCGCATCTTGAAACATCATCCGCACGGTGGGATTTGTACGCTGAAGGGAAATTTGATTATTCAGCAACACACCCCCTGCACTTGGTTCATCTAACCCAGCAATTAAACGCAGCAGTGTACTTTTACCACATCCACTGCGGCCAACAATAGCCACAAATTCTCCTGGTTTAATGTCTAAATTAATTTCTTGTAAGACAGTCTTCTTCCCAAAAGACTTTGTTAACCCTTCTAGTTGCAAATACATTCCACGCGTTGCAGATACCATCTCAAAATCTCCTATTTTTATGCTGTGCCGGCTGTTTATTCTCTATTGACTGGATGGAACACGGCTTTTTTTAAAACCAGCAGTCAATATTTTGATTTCTATCAAGTTTGAAAATTTCGGTCTTTGCTAAATAAGTTGTAAATTTAGAAAATACAATCAACTGGCGAATAAACAACACTTTTGAGATAACACTGAATTAACCATATATATTGTTATGAAAGCTTCAGGACTGAACTACCAAGCATATTCCTGCTATAACCGGACTAGCTTTAACAAGATTGATTTCAGTTATCGTAAAGTACGGTAAGGCGGTAGGGTTTTAGTAGTTTTTCTATCTTAGTAGCTTCGCATAGTTAGCTATAAAAGACAAGTAATTTTGCATTTTTTTGCAAAATGAAGGTTGATTTCACATCTAGTCATATTTACTGACGAGAAATAAAGTCGAGAAACTTTGATAATTTTAATTAAAAGCCTATTTTGCTGAGTGCTTTAGTGGAATGATACTCAGATAATCAAGAGTTGACTGTTGAGGTTTAAGTTTCGACAGCCAACTTTTTCTAGGGCAGTTATAGCATTAAGCAGCTACAGGAGTAGCAAATCTAGCATATCGCTCTACGTAGAACTCCTTACTATTCGCGATCGCCTGTACAGAATCACGCTGCTTTAAAGCCTTTTTCCACTGATGTAGACGGGTAAATTCAGTAGGTATGGCAAAGCCGCGATAATGCTTAAGTGCTGGCCAGCGCTCAAACCAAGGATAAAAGGTGAAATCGACTAGACTAATCGATTCACCAAACCAGTAAGGGCCTTCTGACGATAGTTTTCCCAAACCTTCTTTTTCAATAAATTCCAAATGTTTGTATAAGTAGGTGGGCGCTAAAAGATACAACTAGATTAAGAAATGTAAATTGCTTAAAAGCTTATATTGAAAGCGTTTCTGGCGCTTTACATAAGTTTACACAGTTCGGTTTAATTGTGCCTACCTACTTAGTTCCTGTTTAGCTGCTTCTTGCTGTGAGACATCTGGACTACGCAAGAGAGTAGAAAAAGCTGGAACTAATCTGGTATTGGCGAAATCGATCCAAATCCGCGCTTGTGCTTTAGCAATGGGACTGCTGGGTAGCAGTGGTGGATTGGGAAAAACCTCATCGAGATATTCATTAATTACTGCTGATTCCCACACTCGTTGATCACCATGTGCAATCGCAGGTACTTTGCCATAAGGCGAAATATCAGTAAATCCCTCAGGCTTGTTCTGCAAATTAATCTCAATCAATTCAAAGTCAACGCCTTTTTCTTGGAGTACTAGGCGCGAACGGTGAGCATAAGGACAAACGACTGCACTATATATCTTTATTTGGGGCATTTTCTGTTCCTTCCAAAAGAAGCGCTTGAGCTATTCTACTTTATCTTGATGGATTTACAGTATTATAAATTTACAGTACGCTTTCTATATCACTACCACCGGGACTAGTGATGAATACGATATCAAAGTCATATTTATTTAGATAACCTAAAAATTAGGTATACATAAATTTATTTTCAGAAGGACTTTTCCTTTCGGAAAGATTGTATGATGGGTTGAAACTACGGTAAGGCAACTGACAAACCGTAATATGCTTTTTAGCATACATAAATACCTGCTAGTCAAATTAGGGACATCCAAAAATTAATCGCTTCTTTGCAGCTCCAAACAGTTGGCAACGCAATATTTACAAAGGAAAGCATTCCATGAGCAACTTACAACTTTATTTTGCTAAAGCCTCTACTTTCTCTCAACGCACGCGTGTCGTGTTGCTAGAAAAAGGTATTGACTTTACCCAGATTGAAATTGATTTACAAAACAAACCAGATGGTTACACGCAGATTTCCCACTACGGCAAAGTTCCAGCGATTAAGCATGGAGATGTTGAACTCTATGAGTCTGCAATTATCAATGAATATTTAGAAGAGGTTTTTCCAGAACCATCGTTATTACCTCATGATCCCGCACAGAAGGCGATCGCCCGCATCTGGATCGACTACGCCAATACTCGCTTTGTACCTGCATTTAGCAAGTTCTTACGTGGTAAAGATGCCCAAGAACAAGAACAGGGACGAAGAGAGTTTACAGAAGCGCTGTTGTATATTGAGCAAGAAGGATTAGCCAAGTTATCCGAGAATGGGCCTTACTGGTTAGGGGATCAGTTTAGTTTAGTAGATATCAGCTTCTATCCTTGGTTTGAACGCTTACCCGTTTTGGATCACTTCCGCAGTTTTGCCTTACCAACAGAAACACCCCGTTTGCAAACATGGTGGAATGCTGTGCGCGATCGCGATTCAATTCAAGCAGTAGCAAATCCTGTGGATTACTACGTGCAGAGATTTGCCAAAGTTCTCGGTCAACCTGTTCCCGTTGGTGCAGTTCAAAAATAGGACGTAGGGATTGACAGAAATTAACCAAAATCCAAAATGGGATAACCTATGAGCTTAAATAATCAAGTTCTAGACAAACCAATTTCCGCAGAACTGCCATACGTAGAGGCTAACCTCAGTTACCTGGTTCCAATGGCAGAAAAACCTGTTAACTATACTTACGAACCACCACCAGGGATTCCCCGCACGAATGCAACTTATCAGACGCACAAACTGCCAATTTACAATGCTCGTTCTATCTCAGAGAACATCTCGTTAGATCGAGAAGGTTTTGCATTTACTGGACATAATACTAATGTCCGCAACTTTTACGATGAAGACGAAGTACGCCGCGTCTACTACCCAGAAGCCGAGCAATTGTTAAAAAAAGTAACAGGTGCGACGAAGGTAATAATATTCGATCACACCTTGCGTAATGCCAGCCAGTCAAAGCCAGGTGAGAATAATATTAAAGAACCTGCTTTGCGCGTACACAACGACTTCACCGCCAAATCCGGCTATACTCGTGCCCATTTGGAACTCGCAGCGCGAGGCATAGATGACATTGATGCGCTACTAAAACAACGATTTGCCATCATCAATATTTGGCGAGCGATCGCACAACCAATCCAAGAGTCACCATTAGCAGTGTGTGACGCGCAAAGTATCGCACCCACAGACATTGTGGCTGGCGATCTTGTGTACCGCGATCGCGTCGGTGAAACATATGGAATCACCTATAACTCCAAACATAAATGGTTCTATTTCCCGCAAATGCACAGAGACGAAGCACTATTTATTAAATGCTTCGACTCCGCAGAAGACAGACGCGCCCGTTTTGCCGGCCATACAGCCTTTGAAGACCCCACCAGCCCAGCCAACGCTCGCCCACGAGAAAGCATCGAACTACGAACATTCGCCTTTTATCCCGCATAGATCGCAAAAATTTCTCTCATACGCCTACTCTCTGCGTGAAACAAATTAACCCTTGGAGACACAAATATTATGACTTCCCAACACTTTGACATCAAACCAATCGCCGGACGTATCGGTGCAAAAATCATTGGTGTTGACTTGAGCAGCAACCTTAGCGATGAAATCATCAGCGATATCCGTAAAGCTTTAGTCAAACACAAAGTCATCTTCTTCCGAGAGCAGAACCTTGACGCTCAAGGACAAGTAGCCTTCGCCCGTCGCTTTGGAGAAGTCACTACAGCTCATCCGACTGTCCCATCACTTCCAGACAACCCAGAAGTTCTTGACCTAAATTATGGACGAACTGTAAGCCGTGCTAATACTTGGCACACCGATGTCACATTTGTAGACCGTCCCCCTCTAGGTTCTATTTTACGAGCATTGGTGATTCCCCCATCTGGAGGTGATACCATTTGGGCAAACTCCGTGACTGCCTACGAAGATTTACCAAACCATCTGCGTAACCTCGCTGACCAACTTTGGGCAATACACAGCAACGCTTACGACTATGCAGCAGCTGTCATAGATGTTCCCGAAGAAGTCCGTGCTTATCGAGAAGTCTTCACCTCTACCGTATACGAAACACTACATCCAGTAGTGCGTGTTCATCCTGAATCGGGTGAACGGGGATTATTTATTGGTGGTTTCGTGCGCCGCCTGCGTGGTTTATCACAGAATGAATCAGATGAAATTGTGAAATTGTTGCAGGCTTACATTACTCGTCCCGAAAATACAGTGCGGTGGCGTTGGCAAGTAGGAGATGTAGCTTTCTGGGATAATCGTGCTACTCAACATTATGCGATCGCAGACTACGGCAATCAACCTCGTCATGTTCAGCGTGTAACAATCGTTGGCGATATTCCAGTTGGTATCGATGGTAAACAAAGTGAAGCCATCAAAGGAGACTCTTCTGCCTATAACCGACGTGAACCTGCTTTAGTTTAGATAAAGATAAAAAAGGTTTTTACCGTTGTACGGGCAGTCCGAACCCGTAGAGTAGCCGCTACGGGTCTACAAGCTGGGAAACCCACTTACACGGCTGCCCTCGTTTTTGTGGTCAAAAATCTTGAACCACAAAGACACTAAGCATTTACTAGACAACAGAGAAATCAGTACCAGAAAAAACAGTGGTTTTAGCAATACAATCGGGTTGTCCTTTAGAAACCTTTTTAGCAAGTTGGGCATTCTGACGGTTCTTATATCCGCTTTCGTCTTATCGTTTCACAACGTTGCTGTGCGAGTTTTGTTTTCAGAACATCTCGTACTGGGTTTATTTTTACTCGGTGGATACGTTAAACCGGATTTGCAGAACTCATTATTGCTCATGTTCATGCGAATGCTATTAGTGGTTCCACTTATGGCATCTCTAGCATTCAAGTTATATCCATCTGGTGGTAAAGAATTTCGAGAGTTATTCAGGCCCGAACGCACTGATGTTTTGCTCCAAGCATTGGGCTGTGGAGTATTAATGTTTGTGTATATTGCCTTACTCTACATTGGTATTGGCTTAATTCCCACTGGCATTGCCATGACCCTCTTCTTTACCTATCCTGTGTTTACAGCGTTGCTTGCTTGGAGGTTTTTTGGCGAACGTCCTACACTCTTCCGTTGGCTAGTGATGGTGATTATTTTGGGGGGTAGCGTACTTACAATTCCTCAATCTTCTGCTGCTTACAGTAGTGACACCATTACTACTGGCATTTTCGCCAGTGTTGGCTCTGGGGTTGTTTACGCCTTTTATAAAGTCATGGCCCAAAAATGTTTGGAAAAATTTCATCCAGTTCCTTTCACCTGGATTAGCTTTACCTGCACCCTACTGTTTTCTGGTATCAGCTTACTATTTTGGCCACTTCCCAGCACTCAATTAGATTGGACACCCCTGTGGATTGGTAGTATTTTTTCGGGTGTAGTGAGTTTTATAGGACACACATTCAATAATATAGGAATTCGCATGATTGGTGCAACGAAGGCTTCTATTATGGGTGCAAGCAGTCCAGCATTAACAGTATTAGTCGCATGGATCGCAATTAGTGAAACTTTAAATTTGGTTCAAAGCTTGGGGATTGGGATTGTCACATTAGGAATTGCACTGTTAAGTGGAGAAGGCTTTATCCGTAGACGTAGCCTTTCATAGAAATCTTCTAAATTACGAATTATGTCTACCTCCGCTATTCTGTTTGATATTTAGCGATTTAATACTTGCCTGCTCATAAACCAACTGAATAATAAAGCTGTTCCCACTCCCCAAGCACTATTGACTAATAAGGCAGTAATGATTCCAGCTGGTTGCCAACCTCCGCCAATGGGTAGACCTTTCGATGGTGCAACTACAAACCAAGCCACTAATGTCGGAGCAACAGCACCAAAAATTAGTGATGCTATCCAATATTTTCTATTTACTTGCCAACCCATTGTAATAGTCGCCCACACTAAACCCCAAACTCCTCCCCAGAAAGCAGCTGATAGAAATTGGGGTATACCAAAAGGCTGTGTAGGTGTGGTTTGAAAAGGTGGACGGGGCGCAAAGTTAATTGCATGAAGCAGCACGAGCAAGCCTTGGTGAAATACCAGCACAGCAATAAATCCAGCAACGAAAGCTAGAACAAATCGAGAGAATTCTGCTTTTTGAGTCATCAGGTAGCTTGCTTCCTTAGAATGATTTATGATAACTTCTTATTTAAGTTAACTGCGGTAATTTTATCAATTTATAGTGGTTTATCTGATAACTCAATCACCAAAATCAGCGTATTAGTCAAAAGCTGAATACAGGTAATTATCAAGCTTTCCATGCAAATCAAAACTGTTGGTATTTTAAGTCTGGGTAATATGGGGCAGGCTATAGCAGCCGTTCTCAATCAAAATGGATTAAAAACTATTGCCGCCCTTGATGATCGCAGTCCCAGAACTCAGTAATTAGCAACCGCCGCAAATATTCAAGATGTGGGTTCTCTCACACAACTAGTAATTGAATCTGATGTGGTGTTATCAGTTCTAGTCCCAGCAAAGCAAGTAACTGAGGTAATAAGCAATGTGGTTAGAGAGGTTATTTATGTTGATTGCAATGCGATCGCTCCTTAAGAGAAATTATTAATGCTCTTTCCAACGAAACTGCATCAAACTAAAACTTGTAACTCAATTTAGGTTTGACAAAATGAGTAAAATCCGTGCTGTTGTTGTTGATCCTGATATATCAGGGCGTTTAGCACTACGTGATGTAGATGCACCCACCCCTGCTGCGAATGAAGCGGTTATTAGAGTAGCAGAAATTTCCCTTAACCGGGGAGAAGTCAGACGTTCTACCACCGCCGAAGCAGGTTGGCGACCAGGTTGGGACTTGGCTGGTATTATCGAAACTCCTGCTGCTGATGGTTCTGGGCCTGCTATCGGGACGCGAGTTGTCGGCTTACTCCGTTCTGGTGCATGGGCGGAATTAGTATCAGTACCAACCCACTCACTAGCAGAATTGCCCTCGTCAGTTTCTTTTGCTCAAGCTGCTACACTACCCGTAGCTGGTTTGACTGCATATCATACCCTACTCAAAGGTGGCTCACTTTTAGGTCGTCCAGTTTTGATTACAGGTGCATCTGGTGGTGTGGGTCACTTCGCCATTCAATTAGCACGTCTCAGCGGCGCACAAGTAATAGCACACATTCGCCGTGCAGAATACGAAACCTTCGTTAAAGATGCTGGTGCTGATTCTGTAGTCATTGGTGAAGACCTATCACCAGCTAGCAAATATGGTCCCTATCATTTGATTATCGAATCAGTGGGTGGAAACACCCTCGGAACAGCCCTCGGTTTGTTGGCAGAAGATGGGACTATAGTTCTGTTTGGTACTTCCGGAGGAAATGAAGTAACATTCAATGCACAGCGCTTCTATGGCACTGGTGGTGCAAGTTTGTATGGTCTTATTTTGTTCCATGAATTGAGACGAGAATCAGCAGCAGTAGGATTGCAAAGGCTTTTGCGTTTAGTAGAAGTAGGCCAATTGCGTCCTGTGATTGATATTCAAGCTGATTGGACAGAAATAGCTGACATAGCACAGAAATTGTTAAATAGAAGCTACCTTGGCAAAGCTGTATTGCACGTTTCCAATCTGTGAATCATCGAGTTTTTTACAAATTCATGAACAAAATTAAATTAAGTAAATTGTTATGAGCTTAGAACTACAACTATCAGGTAAAACAGCAATTGTTACAGGTGGTAGTGCAGGTATTGGATTAGCGATCGCCAGAGCTTTGTATAGTGAAGGTGTGAATGTAGTAATTGCTGCTCGCAATCCAGAAAGATTAGAGAAAGCTGTAGCTGATATCCAATCCTTACCCACCTCAGGGGCTAAGATTATCTCCATTAGTGCCGACCTGACTCAAGCAGAAAGTATTGATCAGATAGTTTCCACAACTTTGGCACAATTTGGTCAGATTGATATTTTAATTAACAATGCTGGTTCAGCGCGTGCAGGGTCTTTTTTAGAATTGGGTGATGATGCTTTTTTGGATGCTTGGAATCTGAAACTATTGGGCTACATCCGATTAGTTAGAGCTGTTGTACCACATCAAAAAAATCGGCACGATGGGCGAATTGTCAATATTATTGGTGGTGCAGGACGCACACCCCGTCCATCCTTCCTTCCAGGCGGTACAACCAATGCTGCTTTATTAAACTTCACACGAGGAATCTCTAAAGAGTTAGCCCAGTATAATATTCGCATTAACGCCATCTCTCCTGGTTTGACTGGCACTGAACGCGCTGAACGTTTGGCAGAGCAAAATGCCCAAATTCGCGGTGTGAGTGTAGAAGAAATCAAGGCGGAATCATTGAAGTCCATACCTTTGGGCAAAATTGTTAAGCCAGAAGAGATTGCTGCCTTAGCTTTATTTTTAGCCTCCGATTTGGCCTCTTCAATTACTGGGGCAGAAATTCTGGTTGATGGTGGAAATACTCCGGGTGTTTAAATAGTCGTCTTAAATTTTTCATGAATAACATGATATCCGACTTTTTCAATAAGTTGGATGCTTGAGTACTCCAAATATTAATATCTTACTTGCACCAGCACCAGGTAATTCCCATTGCTTGGTGCTTTTGATTTTTTATTCAATAAATTTATTTTATCGTTTTAAAAAGAAAGAGTATTTGCTCTTATCTGAGCTAGACCATAATATTAGATTCATAAGCCACTCAACTTACCTGTTGAAGAACAAAATTACATCTGTAATTCATGGCTAGCTTCAATTATTGTCTGAAAAATTTTTGTTAAATAGTTGTAGAGAAAAATATGACTTGGCTAATTGGTACATTATTTATTGGTATGTCTGCGGCTTTTGCAACCACATTTGATGACAATTTATATTTGACTGCCTTTTTTGGAAAAGTAAATCATATATTTCGGCCAAAACACGTTATTATTGGCGAATTTGTGGGATTCACTACATTAGTAATGGCTAGCCTACCTGGTTTTTTCGGTGGGTTAGTTCTTCCGGAATCATGGATTGGGTTGCTAGGGCTTCTCCCAATTATAATTGGTATCAGCCATCTTATGAGCCGAGAACAGCAAGAAGATATTGTACAAGATGTATCAGTAAATTTTGATCATTCAATCAAATATAAACGCCATAAAAAAGGTTTGTTAGCAACTCTAAAAGATCCTCAAACCTATCGTGTTTCTGCTGTTACTATTGCCAATGGTGGAAATAATATTGGTATTTACGTTCCATTATTCGCTAGTAGTAATGTTCCTAGCTTGGCAGTAATTTTGTGTGTGTTCTATGTATCAGTTGGATTCTGGTGCTTTCTCTCTTACAATCTGACTCGGAATCCTGTAATGGCTTCTGTATTTACTCGATATGGTCGGAAGGTCTTTCCGTTTGTCTTAATATACTTAGGGTTATCCATCATTGTTAAAAGTGGAACTTATCAGCTTGTACCCAATCTAGCAATGCTTTTCAAATAAATTGTAGACATGAAAATTATCAAAATCACTTTAATGATTTTAATCCTTTTAATCAATTTAGTAATTGCTGCCCCCTCTTGGGCAGATGAAACATCACATTTAAGCGTCAATAATGACTATTTCATCGGGCAAAAAGTTATCTGGCTTTATAAAGCTCGTGCTGACTCAGAAAACACCCAAAGAATTCCTGCCGAAGTCATCAAATTAGGCTCTAAGAAAGTGCAAGTCAAAGTGCATAAAAATAAAAATGAGTTCGTTAATCGTTGGGTAAATCGAGACAGATTGGAAGTTAACAAAAGTGGCAATTATTTAAAATAATATAAATACAATTTAATAAATAAAATTCATATAAAATGCAATCTGACACTTTAAATATCTAGTTAAAATTTATCATCATTTTTATTTATGGTTATGGAAAACAATAGTGTTTGATTTTATTAATTGATTAGTATTAAAGTAAAAACAAGGTTAAACAAAACAAAAAAACCATACTCAATAGGAATGAATTTAATGAATAATCCAAACTCAAAAAAAATAACTTCTTGGCTTTTGACTTCTGCATTTATGCTACTTCTGGCGATATTTTCTCTTTTTGATCAGCCCTATGCTTTAGCTCAATCAGAGATATCACCAGTACCTATAGAATCTACATCAACTCCAATAGTAGCTCCGCCTATCATACCTCCAACAGTATTGCCAGTAGATACTGTAGCTGCAAATGTTCAGCGTCTCTTGACAACTAATGAATGTGCTGGATGCAATCTAGTTGGAGCGCAATTAGACAATGCCAATCTGCAAGCAGCTAACTTAGCAGGTGCAAATCTACAAGAAGCAGAATTAGAAAAAGCAAATCTACAAGGAATAAACCTCGCAACAGCTAATTTACAAGGAGTAGATTTAAGCAAAGCAAACATAGCTGGAGCAAATCTGCAAGGGGCAAACTTATTTGATGCAGATTTAGAGGGAGCAAACCTGCTAGGAGCTGATTTACAAGGCGCGAACTTACAAAAGGCAGATTTACAAAAAACAAATCTCACAAATGCCAATATCCAAGGTGCAAACTTGCTAGGAGCTGATTTGGAAGATGCGATCGTACCTCTAGGATTTACAAATCAGTATCAGTATCAATAATTCCTGGTGTTTAGCTAAGTGAATGGATATCTCAGCTAGGGAGCGATCCCTAGCTTATTTATATTTATGGCGATCGCTTCGCTACTACTGCAAACTGACTAATCACCTCGCCAAAGGTTATCAAATTCAATGGATTAGAGGTTAGGGAGAGAACTTTTATCTTTTTGATTCTTTAGAATTGCGCGTTGCGCTTGGATGGAAACTTCTCGATCGGGGTCGTCTAATGCTTGTTGCAAGGGGTTAATAACAGCAGGATTAGCTAAATTACCAAGTGCAATTACTGCTTCTTTACGGACATCTGCATATTCATCTGTTAATGCTTGAATTAGTTTCGGCATAGCTTGAATATCTGGGATTTTTTGCAAAGCTTGTGCTGCTGATTTCCGCACTTGCCAATGTTCATCATTTAAAGCGATTGTTAATGCTGAAATGGCTTGATAATTTTCATGAATAGCTAAAGATTTAGATGCATTACGACGAACTTGCCAGTCACTATCATTTGTGAGTGCTTGAGAAAGTATTATAATCACTTCTGAATCCTGTAAATGTCCTAAAGTTAAAGCAGCAGACCGGCGCACAAGTGCTGATTCATCAAAAATCAAATTCAAAGCTTGTGGGCATTTTTCTAGTTGATTTATATATCGCAGTGTGGTAATTGCTGCTTCTCTTAATTCAGGGTTATCTGATTCTAAAAATGGTAAAATATCCGGTAAAGATTGAATATCATGAATTTTCCGTAAAAGCATTAGAATATTTAATTGTGTATTGAGATCATTACTTTGCAACTTATCCAGTAAAAATAGTAATTCATCTTGCGTAATTAACTCATTTAAAGCTGAAGCTGCTTCAGTGCGAATGTCTATATCTACTGAATTGAGGCATTCAATTAAAGCAGGAATAGCAACAGGATTGGCAATCTCCCAGAGGGCAGATATTGCTATTTTTTGCACAGTAATATTTTCATCTTTGAGGGCGACGATTAAAGCATGGATTGTTTTATCATCGCCCAAATGTTGTAAAGTTTTGACAGCTACTATACGCTCATTTACATCAGGCGATCGCAGCATCTCTAGCCAATATTCGAGGTCATTATTCATTCGTTTAAACCATTAGTAATTAACGTAATAAGAAGGGAATCTGCACAGTAATAGCATTAGTTGGGCATTCTTTTTCACAGGGTAAACAAAACCAACACTCGTCATATTTCATGTAAGCTTTGCCTGTCTCTGGATTTTTAGCTAGCACATCTAAAGGGCAAACCTCAATACAAGCAGTGCATTTTTCTAAACATTTAGATTCATCAACAATGACAGGAACATCTACTCTTTGTGTGATTAAAGCCATAAATTTGTTACTCCTTAATTAAACTAAATTTTGAATTTTAACAAGACATTGCTCTATTTGTTGATTTGTTGCAAAATATTCCAGTTGTTCGCAAAGACTAGTAATTATCTCTACATCTTTAGTCTCAGCTTGTCTAATTTTAATTTGCTCACCTATATCACTTTATTTGTCATAAATTTTAATTATGATTATTTAGTTATCCAGCGTTGCGCGGATAAAACGATAGCCTAAATCAATTTCCGTTAAATTTCGAATATCACCATACTGTTTTACCCAATCGCCACTATTTAAATCTGCTGCCAATAACTGTAATCCTTTATTGATTAAATCTTGATTAGTTAAAGCAAAAGATGATATTCCCGCACGTACTTCGGGTTGAAGATATAACTCTGGTCTTCTCCACGCTGCTGCTGCGAATAAATCAGATAAGTCGTATGGTAACAAGAGGGGTATGACTTCAACACACCTTTTAGTATTAGTATGGATTAAATTAATCTGTTCATTAAGTGATAAAAATCGCAAGGCATCTTCCCACAAAAACGGGAAATAATCATAAAGCCATATTTTTTTAGCAAACCTAATATCAAAACTTAGCAAAACTATTGTCCCATCTCTAATAACTCGTTGCATTTCTTGAAACGCTTTTTCAAGATGAGCAAAGTGATGAATTGCCAGCATACTGATAACGCCATCAACAGACTTATCTGGTAGAGGTAAATTTTCTGCATAGCCAATAAACCACTTAATTTGTGGATGCTCTTTTGCTTGTTTTTGCATCACTACAGAAGGTTCAATAGCATTAACAAGAAATCCTTGGTTGGCTAGTGCTAAACTGTAACCACCACTACCAGCCCCAATATCAGCGATAATGCTATCTTTGGGTAAATTAAGCAAATTAACTAATGTATTGACAATGCGTTGGTCAGTAACACGAGTTTTTGAGTATTGTTGACCAATTGAATTATAAATAGGCATTATTTTAGCTCACAGCCACATCATAAAGTTCTTTGACTCTATCTATTTCCACAATGTAAGGATCTACAGAACGCTTAAACAATACCATTTTACCTAATTCATCTTTATTTAAATTGACATGACAGAACCACTCGTCATCATTCTTATCTGGATAATCTAAGCGGTAATGATAAAGTCCCCAACGAGTTTCTTGACGATATAATGATGCTCTGGCTGCCATCTCTGCACAATCGCGGATAAAATGCACTTCAAGAGAGCGCATCAATTCATGGGGATCACGAGCGCCCATTAAATCTAATGTTTCTTGATATTGAACAAAATGTTTCAAACCAATCTCAATTTTATTGCCTGTTTTTGGCGGTTGCAGATAATCATTAACTAAACGTCTTAATTTATATTCTACCTGGGTATGAGGTACACCATTAGGGCGAGTGAATGGCGCATAAATTCTGGCTTTTTCTATTTCTAAAAAATCTGCATCTGGTTCGATTAAATCTAAGTCCTGAATATATTCAATGGCGTGAGTACCTGCTATCCGACCGAAAACAAATGCTCCAATCATATAATTATGGGGAACGCTAGCCATGTCTCCGGCTGCATATAAACCAGGAACAGTTGTTTGGGCATTTTCATTTACCCAGACGCCAGAGGCACTATGACCGCTACATAAGCCAATTTCAGAAATGTGCATCTCTATGCCGTGAGTGCGGTAATCTTCATTTCTACCTTGATGAAAGCGTTCTCTACTTGGTCGTTCATTCGCCCAAAGTATTGATTCAATTTCAGCAATTGTGTCTTCATCAAGGTGAGTCATTTTCAGTTGGACTGGCCCTTTACCAGAGTTTAATTCTTTCCAGATTTCCAACATCATTTGACCACTCCAATAGTCGCAACTAATGAAGCGATTTCCTTCGGCATTGGCTGTATGAGCGCCAAAAGGCCCGGCAACATAAGCACAAGCAGGGCCGTTATAATCTTTAATTAGAGGATTAACTTGAAAGCATTCAATATTACTGAGTTCTGCGCCTGCATGATAAGCCATTGAATAGCCATCCCCGGCATTGGTAGGATTTTCGTAAGTGCCGTAGAGATAGCCAGAAGCTGGTAATCCTAATCTACCGCAAGCACCTGTACACAAGATGACTGCTTTGGCTTGAATGACAATATAATCACCGTTCCTGACATCAAATCCCACTGCACCAATAGCACGTCCTTCTTTTACTAATACCCTTGTTGCCATGACGCGATTTGTCACTTTGACTTTGTGGCGTTTGACTTGACGGGTGAGAATGGTTTTTAAGTCTTTACCTTCTGGCATAGGTAGGACATATTTACCTACACGATGCACTTGTTTTAAATCATAGTTTCCTTGAACATCTTTTTGAAATTTCACACCCCAACTTTCTAATTCTTGGATGACTTCATAACCTAATTTACCTGTTTGATATACGGCTTTTTGGTTGAGAATGCCATCGTTAGCCAAGGTGACTTCGCGCACGTATTGTTCTGGGGTGGAATGGCCGGGAATGACTGCGGTGTTTACCCCATCCATACCCATTGCGATCGCACCACTTCGTCGAATGTTAGCTTTTTCTAAAATCAGCACCTCCGTATCGGGATTTGCTTGTTTGGCTTTAATTCCAGCCATCGTTCCAGCTGTACCGCCACCGATGACAAGTACATCAGTTTTTATCCGTTGGGTATTGATGTCCATAAGCTTTTAGAACTGGGCGAGTAGAGAGTAGGGAGGAAATTTTTAGGATTTATTACCGTTCCAAACGATGTCTTTAACCTGGATTTTCTTGGGAACTAGCTTAATTTGATGGAAAGTATCGGCAATATTTTGTTGCCGTGTGATTACTTCATCTGTCAGAGGTAAAACGCCATACTTCCGGCGCTTTTCAGCAATTTCCAATGCGGCTGCTTTAATACCTAATTCTGGTTCGAGGAACTTGGCAACCTCGTCTGGATTATTTGTTGCCCATTTATCTATTTTGCCGGCTTCATCTAAAAGAGTTTTTAATAAATCTGGGTGAGAATTGACAAACTCTTGACGAGCAAGATAATAACCCCGATTTGGTGCTAAATTTGTCGCATCTGTTAGTATCCTGACATCTAGATCGTGTTCAACTGCTGCTAGGTAAGGGTCCCAAATTGCCCAAGCATCAACGTTACCACTTTCAAAAGCTGCACGGGCATCTGCTGGTGTTAGATGTGTTGGCTTGATGTCAGCATATTTTAATCCGGCAGCCTCTACAGCTTTGACAACAAGATAGTTAGTGTTCGATCCTTTGGCAAAGGCAACTTTTTTACCTTTAAGTTCAGCAACACTTTTAATTGGTGAATTTTTCGTTACAACAATTGCTTCTGCTTTAGGACTCCAAGGATCATAAGCAACATAAAGCAAGGGAGTACCTGCCGCTTGGGCAAAAATAGGGGGTGATTCACCTGTATAGCCAAAGTCAATACTACCTGCGTTCATCGCTTCCAACATAGGCGGGCCTGCGGGAAATTCTGCCCATGTCACCGAAGCACCAGCAGCAGTTAAAGTTTGCGCTAAACTGCCTCGATTCTTCAGAGCATTGAGAATAGTTGCCGCTTTTTGATAGCCAATACGAACTACCACACCTTGAGTTGCTGTCTGCGTTACGGTGGAGTTACTTGTGTTGTTGGGAGAACAAGCCGATATCACAAGAGTTAAACTTAATCCGACAGCAAAGAATAAGGCAAATATGCCAATTCTGGATATTTCATAATTCTGAAGAAAGCTACTGACAATCTTCATCAGTCGATGTGGTAAATACTTACTAAACATACGTACATTAAACTACAAGCAATAACAATACTACGATAAATTGAGCGATTTGCCGTATTTTACTGATAGAATACTCACATAGATAAGCCGCAAATGCAAGATCCGAAAAAGTATGCCTATTACGAATTAGCGCATAAAATTTTAGCGGTTTTTAAACGCATAAACGCTTCTCTAAGAGACGCTACGCGTAGCTTGCTTCCCCGTAGGGGTAAGCCTTCCCGCAGGGTAGGTTCGCCAAGGGAAGCGCAGAGGTACGCAGAGGATTTTTAAGAGGCGTTGGGTTTGATGCGTTGTAGGAAATCGATGTTTAAATCTAGCTTATTTCCTAGCCATAAAGAATGTGCTGTATGATCTGTGACATCATCACCCGTCTCAGGGTGGACGAGAATATTTAACCCTTCACGGTTGAGCATTAACCAGGGGACAACTTGAGGAAATTGGTTTGGTGAGAAGGCAACTTGATACATTGCTTGTGGATGCGGGCCAATGGGTTGATCGTGCCAGCGTCCAAGTTTTACTTCAAATCTAGCTCCTAATCCTTCACGTATACGGGCAGCAGTCTCACGAATCTCGGTATCGTAGTAGACATGAGCATGAAAACCAGTGATGATGATATTTTCCTTCATTGCTCTATCTAGATTATTTTTTATCGCCCTAATAAATATTGTCTCAGAAAAGTGTTCACCTCATTGGCGCATAACCCTACATGAACTATCTTTCCTGCTTTTCTAAGAATTTCGAATCCTTGACCATTGTTGCGAACATCTGGATCAAGTAGAGATACATATATTTCATGTATACGAGTATCTTCAGCAATGGTTAAAGCACAGGCAGGTGTACGTCCATAAAAAGAACAAGGTTCAAGAGTTACGTACATTCTTAAGAAGTCGAAATTTTTTCCTTGAATATGGTTGAGCGCATTAGCCTCAGCATGAGGTTTTCCTGGTGGTTGTGTATATCCTTGTGCTACTATTTTTTCGTTCTCTACGATTACGCAGCCTACTGGTGGGTTGGGCAAACATTGTGGTAATGCTTTTCTGCTTTGAGCTAAAGCAGTCAGCATAAATATTTCATCCATATTTTACTCGTAAATTCAGTTTCTTAGGCTTGTAAGATTTTCAGATAAGCCTTTAATACTGTCACCTTACCGTTCTTGCTGAGTTGGTCGAATGAGAATTTCATTGACATTAACATGGGGTGGCTGAGTTACAGCATAAGCGATGTCTACGACGGGCTACGCCTACGCTCTGGCAATATCTTCACTTTGCAATGGTGCGATCGCCTTGATTCGTTCTTCAACATTCTTTTTGGCTACAGGATCGGTGACATGATTATTGATTTCTGTCTCCACCAAACCAGGTTCAATGATAGTGACGCGGATATTATCTTGCAGAACTTCTTGCCGTAGGGATTCTGAAATAGCGTTCACGCCCCATTTAGTTGCGTTGTATATCCCGACACCTGCACGCGCTATACGACCTGCGACTGATGAGATATTAACTATATGCCCTTCGCCTTGGGCTTTGAAAATTGGTAGGACGGCATGGGTAGCATAAAGCAATCCGAAGACATTGACATCAAACATTCGCCGCCAGTCTGAAGTGTTGCCACCATGAATATTACCTGTGAGGGCTACACCTGCGTTGTTCACTAAAATATCCACTCGTCCTAACGCTGCATTTGCTTTGTGGATGAGGTTGTTGGCTTGGGTTTCGTCGGTGATATCGGTAACTATGGCTAAAGCCTGCCCACCGCTGGATTCAATGCGTTTTGCTAATACTTCCAAGCGATCGCTTCTTCTAGCTGCAATTACCACTTTTGCCCCTTCTGCTGCTAAGGTAATGGCCGTAGCTTCACCAATACCCGCAGAAGCCCCAGTAATAATGGCTACTTTACCGTCTAATTTTCCTACCATAATTTACTCTTAATATCTCTTGAGCTTAATCTACTACAAATCGGGCGATTTACAGTAATTTATATTAAATTGTGCTGTAAAGCAAAATAAAATTGCTATTTTATACCATCTACAACTGCTTGTAGATATTGATTAGAGGCTGTTTCTGCTGAAGAATGCACAACCAAAGCTGGCGTTTTTAAAGCATCTCGAAACTGGCGATACAAATAAATACTGTGTTGCAATGCTTTGGCAATTTCATGATGATTGTGTTGTATAGGTATAGTTTGACGAAAGTCTGGTAACAGATGGGGAAGTTCCGTTTCTAAATTCCTTACCCCGCGCGGGAGTTTTCCAGCCTGGATTTTGGCTAATGGAGCGAGAACTTGTCCACGAATAAAAGAAAGAGTATCAATAGCTTCAAAAAATTCACCTCTACCTAATTTTGTGGTGATGTAGTGTACCCAAACCCAGAAGCGGTCTTCAATCCACTGTAAATCTAGAGGTGGATAATTTCGTGGGTTTTCTTTTATAGCTAAGGTTAGTAAATCTTTTTGCTCCCATAGAACAATAGGGTTTTCTATCCGATCTATTGTGAAATCTTGTAAAAGCAAAAACTTTAAATCGACGTGTAAAAGTGGATTTTCGTATAGACAAATGAACAATCGAGGTTCCCCGACGTGTTCGCCTGTAAAAGCTACCAGCAGTGAACCTAATTGACTGGCAAAAAGCTGTCGCTCATTTAATATCTGTTGATAATAAGCATCTTTTACAACAATAATCAGATCGAGATCAGAATATTCATCCATTTCCCCCCGTAAATAAGAACCACCAATAGCTAAACCTAGCAAGCGATCGTCTTTTTTCAATTGAGAAGTAATATGCTCTAAAAACTCTTGTTGTGCTTCAGGAACAGCCATAGTAATTCTTTTTTACTTAAGTTAAACAGAACTAGAAAAAGTAACATTTAGCGCCCCAGCAATTTGCACAAATACTTTACTAGCTTTGGAGCTAGGGTCAGCGAGTGTTAGGGGTTCTCCGATATCACCACCATTACAGATAAGGGGATCAATAGGAATCTGCCCTAAAAGGGGTGCGTTAAGTTCTTCTACCAACTTTTGACCACCACCACTACCGAAAATTGGAATTTGTTCACCACCATTCCCTATGAAATAGCTCATATTTTCGATAATACCAATAACAGGAACCCCAACTTGGCGGAACATATAAATACTGCGGCGTACATCTGAAATTGCCACATTTTGGGGAGTTGTGACCAATATTACCCCACAAATTGGGCTTTCTTGGACGATAGTAATTTGGGCATCACCAGTACCAGGAGGAAGGTCAATTAATAAATAATCTAATTCTCCCCACTCCACCTGATGGATGAATTGGGTGATGATTTTGTGTAAAACTGGGCCACGCCAAGCTAAAGGATGGTCTGCTTCTGCTAACAGTCCTACTGACATAACTTTAATTCCGTGAGCTTCTAATGGTACAAACCTTTGACCATTGGGAGTATCAATAACTTTCACTTCAGATTTATCCAGTCCCAGCATTTGGGGAACATTGGGGCCGTAAACATCAGCATCTAAAAGACCGACTTTTGCCCCAGTTAATTGTAAAGCTACTGCTAAATTAACCGCAGTGGTAGACTTACCAACACCCCCCTTACCACTAGAAACTGCTAAAGTCGTTCTTACTTTTGGAATGGTGCAGAGTTGAATGTAAGTTTTTTTGCTCCAAGTTAGGGATGATAATACAGTTTGAATCTCGGCTTCTAATTGATGTTGATGGGAACCAATATATAAACGCAAATATATATAATCATCAACTATCCGCAGATTTCGCACCATTCCCAGACTAACAATGTCATTTTTTAGGATGCGTTCGCTAACTTGCTTGAGAATTTGCACAACTTCTTGTTTTCGGGCGATGGTGAGGGAGTCGGGTGATGAAGCTTGTACTTCTTCATTCGGATGTTGGAAAGGTGATTGATGGTTTGACATAAAGAATTACCTAAATAATACTACTGTATATCTATCAAGGTATAGAACTTAAAATCAAATTCATCATCTCAAGTGCTTAAAAGCAAGGCAACAAATGGAAAGAGTTCAAGCGATTGACCATATCCAGATAACATCATCTTCTGAAGCTGAAAATGCCATGTTGTTTTTTTACAGCCAAGTTTTGGGATTAACGGAAATTACCAAACCAGAGGATCTGCAAACTAATGGCGGCGCATGGTATGTACTGGGAAATATCCAAATCCATATCAGCACAGAGCAGCAGGCTAATAATGCAGTATCTAGGCGGCATATTTGTTTCCAAGTTGACAACTTGGAGGCTTTTGCAAAACATCTCCAAACACATGGGGTAGAAATTATTAACGGCCAACCCATACCATTCACCAAGCGCTTTTTCATTCGTGATCCTGGTGGTAATCGCCTAGAAATAGCAGAATCCGCAAGTTCACATCCAGGCTCTTGACTTCTCCATGAATTATGGCAAACTAATATTTAGATAAGCTAAATATTAAAAGCACGTAAGACTTGTGACCATATTTACAGGGAACACAGATATATCAAAATCACTGCCTAGTAATTCTCAAGCAGTGATTTTAGAAACCCAAGGACTGACACGTTATTTTGACAAAGCAATCGCAGTTGACGATTTAAACATCACTGTAGAACAAGGTGAAATATTTGGCTTACTGGGCCCTAATGGGGCAGGCAAAAGCACAGTCATCAAAATGTTGACCACCTTGTTACCCATCAGTGCCGGAAACGCAACTATAGCAGGCTATGACGTGGCACGTCAGGCTGCTGGTGTGAGGCGAATATTAGGTTATGTACCCCAAGCTCTATCTGCTGACGGTAGTCTGACAGGTTACGAAAACCTGTTAATCTTTGCCAAACTGTATGACATTCCCCGTAGCCGCCGACAAAGGTGTATTCAAGACGTTCTCGGTTTTATGGGTTTGCAAGACGCAGCTCATCGCTTGGTACGCAACTATTCTGGTGGCATGATTCGCAAGCTAGAAATTGCCCAATCGATTATGCATCAACCCCGAATTTTATTCCTTGATGAGCCAACTGTGGGACTAGATCCCATTGCCCGTAATCAGGTATGGCAACTTGTACAACAACTCCGGGCAGATTATGGCACAACTATCTTTTTAACTACTCACTTTTTAGAAGAAGCCGATAGTCTGTGTAGTCGAGTTGTGATTATGCAGCAAGGCCAAGTTGTGACAACAGGCGCACCCAGTGACTTGAAAACCGCTTTGGGTAAACCTAATGCAACTTTGGATGATGTCTTTATTCACCACACAGGCGACCAATTAAAATCAGGAGGAGTCAACTACCGTGACACAGCAAGAACCAGACGTACATCTCAACGGTTGGGTTAAGACAAAATCATATTACCGAACTAATCGTATCATCTCTGCACTGGATCAGATATTCGCAAAAACCCTGGTAATTGCCGAAATGGAAGTGCGAAAACTCCGACATGATCCGACTGATTTAGTAATTCGCGCCGTACAACCAGCATTATGGCTACTGATTTTTGGTCAAGTCTTCTCTCGTCTGCGAGCAATACCCACAGGGAATTTACCTTATTTAGACTTTATGGCGGCGGGTATTTTGGCACAGAGTGTATTGTTTGTCGCCATTTTTACAGGTGGAATGACACTGATTTGGGAGCGAGATTTAGGAGTTGTACATAAATTCTTGGCTAGTCCGACACCCCGTATAGCAATGGTTTTGGGTAAGTCCTTGGCTTGTGGGGTACGCTGCTTATCACAAGTATTTATTATTTATGGATTGTCATTTTTCTTAGGTGTGCAACTCAATCTGCATCCTTTAGCTTTTTTGCAAGTCTTATTAGTTGTGATGCTGGGGGCTGGTTGTTTTTGCACTTTTTCGTTAATCATTGGCTGTTTGGTGAAAACCAGAGAACGGATGACAGGAATTGGGCAATTGTTAACTATGCCGTTATTTTTTGCCAGTAATGCTATCTATCCCATTTCATTAATGCCCGACTGGTTAAAGTTTTTATCCCACATCAATCCTTTGACTTATGAGGTAGATGCATTGCGTGGAACGATGTTAATCAACGGCACTAGTATCTATGGCTTTGGTTGGGATTGTACAATTCTCTTGTTAACATTAATCGGCTTGACCCTTATCTGTGGACCACTTTATCCACGGGTAGCAATGTAATCAGGAGAACATAAGCATTATGAAACTCGATAAACCTACTCAGGGTGCAACTTCCGAAGAATGTGCTGCCAAAGTCATGGAGACAGTTCCATTAATGATGCGGTTTATTCGAGCGGATATGCGGATTCATAGTGCTGCTTCTTTATCAGTACCACAGTTGCGATCGCTAGCATTCCTCAACCGCAATCCAGGTGCTTCGCTATCTGAATTGGCAGAACATTTAGGTGTCACGTGTGCCACAGCTTCAGCTACCACAGAACGGTTAGTACAGCGCAACTTAGTACAACGCATAGATGATCCCCAAGAACGGCGGCGAGTCCTTCTGAATTTGACTGACGAGGGAAGGCATAATTTAAAGCAATCCCAAGACCAAACTCGCGCTCATATTGCCGAACTTCTAGATCATCTCACACCAGAGCAAATTTCCCATATAGAAGAAGGGTTAGGTCTACTAAAAAATGTCTTCGAGCAAACGGAAATTAAACCTCCCCAATGATGAATCTGCACAACACGATCCTTTTGCAGCGCTGAGGTTTCGTGACTATCGACTATTTACGATTGGGCGTGTACTTTTATTTATCGGGTCACAAATGCAGACTGTGGCCATTGGCTGGGAACTCTATGAGCGCACTGATTCGGCTTTGGCATTAGGTGGTGTAGGGTTAGCCCAAGTCTTACCAATGATTGCCCTCACGTTGATTACTGGCGATGTCGCCGATCGCCGCGATCGCAAGTTAACAATGTTATTATCAGTAATGCTGCTGGTCTTATGTTCATTGGGTTTAGCAGTACTTTCCTGGAGTCAGGGTGCAGTAGTTTTAATTTACGCCTGCTTGGTATTAACAGGTATTGCCAGGGCTTTCTTGAAACCTGCTAGTGATGCCTTAATGTGGCAATTAATACCTGTTGCCGCCTTTACCAATGCCGCTACCTGGAATAGTAGTAGCTTTCAATTAGCTTCAGTTATCGGCCCAGCCTTGGGAGGATTTGGGATTGCATTGCTGGGGAATGCTACAGGGGTATATGTATTAGCTGCGATCGCTGGATTGTTTTGTTTTATTTTAACGGTAGCGATATCAAAACAAAAAACAATTCGTTCCACAGAACCAGTTTCACTCAAAGCACTGTCAGCCGGGGCTAAGTTTGTCTGGCAAAATCAATTAATTTTAGCAGCAATTACCCTCGATATGTTTGCAGTTTTGCTAGGGGGTGCGATCGCGCTGCTACCGATTTTTGCCAGGGATATTTTGCAGGTAGGGCCATTAGAGTTGGGTTATTTACAAGCAGCCCCTTCCATCGGGGCTTTATTTATGGCTGTTTTACTGGCATATTTACCACCTCTACGCAAAGCCGGGCCAGCCTTACTTTGGTCGGTAGTTGGCTTTGGCGTAGTGACAATTATTTTTGGGCTATCTCGTTCGTTGTGGTTGTCACTATTGATGCTGATGTTGAGTGGTGCGCTAGATACAATTAGCGTTGTGATTCGTCATACTTTGGTGCAAATTAGAACGCCAGATCATTTACGTGGTCGAGTGGCAGCTATTAATAGTGTATTTATCAGTGCTTCTAATGAGTTAGGTGGCTTTGAATCAGGTTTGACAGCTGCTCTTTTCGGCCCAGTCATCTCTGTAGTTGGCGGTGGCATTGGTACAATTGTAGTGGTAATTGCGGTAGCTATGATCTGGCCGGGAATTACCAAGCTAGGATCATTGCAAGAGTATAAATAAATGCAAGTTGTGGATGAAGAAGTTTTGCACGTTCCCATAATTGATATTAGTACATTAGTTGGGGAAACAGGCGAGTCTCCTTCGCTGCGGGACGCTCGCGATCGCCATACCGTTGCCACTCAAATCAGACAGGCGTGCCAAGAGTTTGGTTTCTTCTATATCATTGGGCATGGAGTAAATGAACAGTTACAAGCGCGGTTAGAACAACTCAGCCAACAATTCTTTGCCCAAGATTTAGAAACTAAACTTGAGATGCGTATGGCTTTGGGTGGTAAAGCATGGCGGGGATATTTCCCTGTAGGCAATGAATTGACATCAGGTAGACCTGACTTAAAAGAAGGCATCTACTTTGGTGCAGAACTTGAAGAAAACCACCCACTCGTGCAAGCGAACACCCCAATGCACGGTCGCAACCTCTTTCCATCCAAGATCCCGCAATTTAAAGAAACAGTACTTGATTATATCGAGTCAATGACCAAACTCGGACACACCTTAATCACTGGTATTGCTCTAAGTTTGGGGTTAGAGGAGTCATATTTTGCAGACCGTTATACAAAAGAACCATTAATATTATTTCGGATTTTTAATTACCCTCCCCATCCATTACCATCTGAAGATAAATACAGTTGGGGTGTTGGTGAACATACCGATTACGGTGTATTAACGATTCTCAAACAAGATGATATAGGTGGGTTACAAGTCAAATCAAAATTCGGCTGGATAGACGCACCACCTATACCGGGTTCCTTCGTTTGCAACATTGGGGATATGCTTGATCGCATGACCAAGGGACTGTATCGTTCTACACCCCACCGTGTTAAAAACCTATCAACAGACAATCGTCTTTCATTCCCATTCTTTTTTGACCCCAACTTTAATGCTGAGGTCAAACCCATAGAACTAAATGAAGTAGTAGTGAAAGATAACAAAGTTGAACGATGGGATAAAGCCAGTGTTCACGAATTTAGCGGAACTTATGGCGAATATCTATTGAACAAAGTTTCTAAAGTCTTTCCAGAACTACGTCAAAAAGTACTTAGAGAGTAAAAGTTACTAGCTTCTTCGAGAATGCGATCTTGATTAAGGTGATTTCTGACAAAGAATATACCCAGGTTGACGAGTGAGTTTCGCCTTCTCTGCGAGACGCTACGCGTAGCTTGCTTCCCCGGAGGGGTACGCTCAACTTTCGATTCCTTAGTTGGTTGAGCGAAGCGATGCACTGATTTGTACTGAGCGCAGTCGAAGTAGCCTCAATACGGTTCGGATAAGATCCCCCCAACTTGGGGGGATCTTCGACGAATAAACACGTTAACCGAACTGTATTGGAAGTAGCCTGTCGTAAAGCCTGCGGCATAGCTACGCTTCAGGCGCAGTCTCTGTCTACGACACACTGTTCGCGTTCGTAGAGAAGTGTCGAAACCAACGGCTGGAGTAGATTTATTAACGGAAATTGCCTAAACACCGAAATTAACTTTGATAAGGACGCGGTAATTGGCGCAGTTTATGAGCAGTATCCAACTCACTATTGTTTTTTTTGCCATATCCCCAACCCAACAGGCGACGATATTCACCCATGATGCCACTTTCAATTAAATCATCCTCATTGACTTCAATATCGGTGTGAGATTCGGGCGCAACATAGAGCGCATCCGCAGGACAATATGCCTCACACATGAAACAAGTTTGACAGTCTTCCTTGCGGGCGATCGCAGGTGGTTGGTTGGGAACTGCATCAAAGACATTGGTAGGACAAACTTGGACGCACAAATTACAATTGATGCAGAGTTTATGGCTGACAAGCTCGATCATGATCTGTTCCTGCTACAACTTTGTTGATATAGATGGTGTAGTTTGAGTGGTGATTACTGGTCGTGTAGCGTAGACGCTTTGCGGCTTGTCGTCAGACATTGCATCCGTAATCCAATCACGCCTCACCCAAAGCTTATCTAAGCCACCTGTTGCTTGGTAATAACGCTGATTTGGATCGGTTTCAGGATAGTCTACGCGAATATGTTCGCTACGCGTTTCCTTGCGATGTAACGCACTAAAATATGCCCATCGTGCTACAGCCGTCAAAGCAGCCGCTCGACGAGAAAATTCCACATCGCGCACACTATCTTGTTTCGGATTTTCTTGTACTTGCTGCCACAGCGTTTCTAATTTAGCGAGGGAATCCAAAAGCCCCTGCTCAGAACGCAAGTAATTCTTCTCCAACGGGAACATCTGGGCTTGTACACCACGCACAATCGCCTCACTATCGAATTCAGAAGTGGGAGAATGCGATCGCGTTCCGCCCAGCGTAGCTGATCGCAATCCGGCTTGACCAGCAGGACGCGCAACCCGTTCATTTGCATAAGCACCCAGATTCTTGGCAAAGTCCGCCGCTCCAACTCCTGCCCATTGCCCTGTGGAGATTGCCCAGGCAGCATTGGGACCACCACCCCCAGAAGCTAAACCAGCTAAAAACTCCCGCGATGCTGCATCACCGGCAGCGTAGAGTCCAGGAACCTTTGTCGCGCAATTATCATTCACAATCCGAATACCACCTGTACCACGGACTGTACCTTCTAAAACAAGTGTTACAGGCACTCGTTCTGTATAGGGGTCAATGCCAGCTTTTGTATAGGGTAGAAAAGCGATGAAATGAGACTTTTCAATCACTGCTTTAACTTCCGGTGTGGCTCGATCCAAACGAGCATAAACGGAGCCTTTCAGAAGGGCATTAGGAAGGAAAGATGGATCGCGACGACCATTGACATAGCCACCCAGATCGTTGCCGACTTCATCGGTGTAACTAGCCCAGCCAAAGGGGACACCCCTTGTCACTGTGGCATTGAAAGCGGTCGAGATGGCATAGTGATTAGAAGCTTCCATACTAGAGAGTTCGCCGCCAGCTTCCACTGCCATCAGCAGTCCATCGCCTGTATTGGTATTGCAACCTAATGCTTTACTCAAGAATGCACAACCGCCATTCGCCAGGACTACTGCACCAGCACGAACAGTATAACTACGATGATGTTGCCTCTGCACACCTCTTGCTCCAGCTACTGAGCCGTCGTCAGCTAATAAAAGCTCTAAAGCAGGACTTTGATCAAGAATCTGCACACCAACACGCAAGAGGTTTTTGCGTAGTACCCGCATATATTCAGGGCCATAATAACTTTGACGCACAGATTCCCCATCTTCTTTGGGAAAACGATAGCCCCAGCTTTCCACTAGGGGCAAACTCAGCCAAGTTTTTTCGATAACACGCTCGATCCAACGTGAGTTAGCGAGGTTTTTTCCGATGCGATAACGCTCCGATACAACTTTGTCCCAATTCTCTGGTGAAGGGGCCATGATGCCATTGCCACTAGCAGCAGCAGCACCACTCGTACCCAAAAAACCTTTATCAACAATGATAACTTTGGCACCTTGAGATGCAGCAGCCCAAGCTGCCCATGCTGCGGCAGGACCACCACCGATTACCAGTACATCAGCAGCTAATTGTAGTTCATTTTCACTATGGACTGTTAGCAATTCTCTTTCCTCCTTTCTGGGCTTATTTCATCAATAAACAGAAGCTAACAATTTATCGATCGCAGCCCGAAATGCGGTTGCTGCACCAGCACTCATATCACGGGGGGCGCAGATGCGATTTCTTAAATATGCAAAAGCGATCGCCCCCACAGCAGCGAAGATAGGGTCAACACTGCTATTTTTACCACCAGTCCGACCACCCGGTAAAGTTTCGCCATTGCCATGAATGAGATAATCAGCCAGTTGTCGCAGGTGAAAATCAACAGCGTCTTTAACTGTGGTAAAGTCGCCATCTGCGGCTAAAGCTTGAACTCCAGAGTTTTTAATAACATCTGCGATCGCAACTTCCCGATTATCACTCAGTCTCTCGGCTGCTTCGGCTCTATATTGAATATTCTCACTATCTGCTGCATCAAGAGGCAAAGAATTACTAATAGGTTCTGCACCCCATCGACGACGCAGAAGTAAATTGTTAGTAATATTATCCGACTTTACCCGGTGATAAGCAGGACGCTGATTCAGTGCGTCAAACCAAGCATTGAGCCGAGGAAAACGAGGATTTCCCTTGATGTGATACCCCCGATACACAGGTAGATTAGCCGCCAATCTATCTAGATGGGGGCTATACGTAATATCTACTAAGCTAAATGTACTGACAAAGTAAGGGCCGGGATATTTAGCTAAAGCTTGTTCAAATTCATCTAACTTAGCTTCAAACTCTGCTTGTAAGTTTGCCAACTCATTAGCATCTGTAGGTGCTTCTCTCAGGAATTTGTAAGAAATATTCCTAAAACCATTCGTTTCAGCCTCCTCAACCAACTGTCTAGCAACAGCGTTTTCTTCTGGATTTTCCGGTAATAATGCTGGATGTGGAAACTTTTCTTCTAAAGCCAAAAGAATATCTTTTGATTCATATACTAACTCTTCCTCAATTTTCGCAGCTGGGACAAGAGTTGTAGGAACCAAATCGGTATACCACTTGGGTTTGTTGCTTAAATCAATAAACTCCGTCGCAAAGGGAATTTCCTTTTCTTCCAGCGCAAACCATACCCGTTCACAGAAAGGACACCAAGAATTAGTATCTCGGTACAGGAGGACTGGCGGTGCTGTATCTGGAGGCAGTTTATGGAGACTCTCAGGAATGGGTGCAGTCGAAGGAGATTGTCCTGGTCTTTTCACCCTACGCGCAGGAGTCTTTTTTTGGGCAGTTTCTAACAGTTCTTCCCAAGTGGATATTGTGTTTTGAATAGACATTTTTTACCTCGCTTTACTAGGGATGCCAGAAAACACAAATAACTGTTGCTCTTTGGGTTTAGGTAAATTTTCACCAAGGTAACGATGAAGACCGACACCCATATTTGCTGTGTCCGTAAGCTTGAAGTTCACTTCCTCAAAAGAGGATGCACTTAAAATTTTCCGCACATTGTCCGAGTAGGGAATACCGTTAGAGTGTCCACGAGTCCAGATAATGAAAGCACCTGGTTTACTCAAAAAACTCAGGTTATCTAGTAAGCGATTAAGTTCAGCTTCCTCAGCAAGATTGCCAAAGACACCGCACACAATCACAATATCTGCTGGTACTGCTTCTAAATAGTTAGCAGAAAGAGTTGCATCACCATTAATAAACTCAATTTGCTTGGCTAAACCTAATGATTCTATAGTTGCTCGTCCCCGTTCGACTAACTGGGGGTTTAGTTCAACAAGTCGTGCGTATACGTCATTTCTTCGGGGGTGATTTTTTAAAGTTCCTAATAAATCTCGTCCATCACCCGCGCAAATACTCACTACACGGATACTTCCAGATGGCAACGCATTCAAGCTATAAGCAATATATTCCTGCACGATTTCTAGACGCTGTTGCAATTTTGGCTCAGTGTTGTAGAGGTCGTGCCATTCATACCAATCTTTTGGCATAAGGGGTAATTCCCGTTTAATGCACATCGTATATTCACAAACTACTGCTAGTCTATGGGATAAGTGTAGTTATGTAATAGATGCAGAGTATCATATAAATTCATCCGAAATCAAGTCCAATTATTTAATTTGGGATTAAAATGCATTGAATCCTAGTAAATAGACTTTATTAATTCGGTGTGGCTATTGATTTTAACTGCGATCGCCCAGAACAATCAGGAAATTTTTACCCTTGGCAGGTAGCGTTTTGTAAGCATTTTGACTTCACTACCTACTAGCCCATAGTCTTTATTATTTAGTTGTGATTTTGTTGGGTAATTAAGCCCATCTTGATATAAACAGGAAATACTATTTTTTCCATTTCCGGCAATTTCATTGCAAAAAAACAAGCTCCTACGAAACAAGATATACCACCAAATAATAAAGCATTATCAACTCCAAATTTACTTGCCAATCCACCGAAAAATAAATTTCCGAATGGCAATATTCCTAAAAAGCCTGTTGTGAATATGCTGGTGACTCTACCTCGTTTATTTTCATCCACAAGAATTAACTGAATAAAATTACTAATTGCAGCCAAAGCGAGAGTATTAGTCATACCAACGAGGAAGATTAATAATAGGCAAATTTCTAAATTACTAGAACGAGAAAAAAGTATCAAACTTAAACCTAAAATAATGGTAGAAACTGCTATGATTTTTTCCAGTCCTGTGGCTTTTTTCTTCAAAACTAGATAAAGTCCTGAAACTATAGAACCTAATGCAGAAGCAGTCATTAAAATTCCCATAGTCTCGGCATTACCGTTTAATACTTCTTTCACGAAAATAGGTATGAGGTTAACGTGAGTCATTGCCATAAAGCAAATCAAAATTTGTAACATTAATATATATTTAACAGGGATAAATGTATAAGTGTAATTAAATCCTTCCTTTAGATTTTGCCAAACATTGCTTTTTTCATTTGAATTACTAGTAACTGACTTTATTTGAGTAGTTAAGATAGCAGATAGAAATGGTAGATAACTAATGCTATCTACTAAAAAACATAAAGCTGCTCCAAATTTAGCAAGTAGTAAGCCTCCGATCATCGGACTGACAAACTTGGCAGTATTAATTAAAAATGAATGAATAGCAATTGCACTGTAGGCATCCGCTTTATTATCTACCAGTCTAGGAATAGTTACTAGACGTGCTGGCAAATCAAAAGCTTTGACAGTCCCCTGGAGTGTACCAATAATAATAATCCATATAACGTTTATGTAACCGTTAAAAGTCAGAAAAGTTAAAGCGGTAGATAGCAAAATAGAAGCTAGCTGAGTAGTTATTAGAACATATCTGAGGTTCCATCTGTCTAGTAATACTCCTACTAACGGTGTAATAATTAAACCCATAAATTGATTTGTAAATCCAACTACACCAACCAACATTGATGAGTCTGTGAGTTGATAAACCATCCATATTAGGGCAATTTGAGTCATCCAAGAGCCAAAAAAAGATACGCTTTCTCCCAGCACAAAACAACAAACATTTGGCGATTTAAGAACAGGTGGCATCTGGAAAAAATCTAATAATTTTTGCCCTTTTATATGAGTTTTTTGATTAAGCTTTCTCATTAATATTTTCCTTTTTAAGAAGATTTATTAGAACTTTGATTTAAGTTGCTCCAAATTATATAGAAAAACTTAAATTTAGAGATACATACAATTAGTGTACGTATTATATTGGTACAAGAGTACTTGTATAGCCCATACCTTTTACTGTTGAGCGAGTGTAATTAATAACTTAGTGCGATAACCCAGCGGTGACACAGTAGTAACATAAACGACATATCAGCAAAATACCTACTCATCACAGGTATTTAGTGAACTGACAAGTCCCTGCTTGCTTTTGACTGCTCTCTGTGAAAAAGTTTTGAGTATTTGTCAGCAAATACAATAAATGCACGGAGTTACAGTAGTATAACAAGTCAGGCAGCAAAAATTCCAAAAAGAGCGATCGCAACCTTACAGCTACCTGAAATAGCAATCAAGATCAGAAATTTGTTATGCACACAACAAATTTAGTGTAGCTAACAATTAGCAAAATATATATTTAGGCTAACGTATACTTTTGTTTACTAAAGGCTTGCATTAGAACTAGGGTTGTGTAACCATACTAAATTAATCAACGATAAATCGATCAAAAAACCGTATTTTAATGAAAAGCTAGTACCAGTAAGGCACAGAGGAATAATTCCGACGGTGTGATTATGAAGTCAGCAGTGCCCTTTGTTTATGAGTATTGCTGGACAAAAGTAGAATTTAGTATCAGAGGTGAAGATCATGAGCGCAAATCAACCAGCATCAGATCAACAAGCTGCCACTAGCTTTTGTGCAAATCAATAAACTCTTCTTATCTTGCCGCACTAACTTATTGCAAGTTTGTAAGCAGCACTTTCGGTCTATTCGTAAAACTTAGTGTGACAAACTCCTCTCACAACACAGGCTGATATCGAGCTATCCCTTGGAAAGTTTTAATTTTTACCAAATTTACATCTGGTGAAAATTCCCATAATTACATAGATATGGAGAGATAATCATGACAGTTGCACTAGAACGTCCTACCAAAAAGTCTCGTTCAGCCCAGATTCGGGAACAACTCGGTTATCCCATCATCGATACCGATGTGCATACCCAAGAATTTGAACCTGCTTTTCTGGACTATTTAGCTCAAGTAGGTGGTTCTAAGATTGCCGATAGTTTCCGAGAACATCTACCTGGTGCTGGTCGCTATCGTTGGTTCCAGCAAACACCAGAAGAACGCCACACATACCGCACTGCTCGTCCTCCGTTCTGGGGCCGTCCCACAAAAAACACTTTAGACCTTGCAACAATCACTTTGCCAAAGCTACTGCATGAACGTTTGCAAGAAGCCGGGACAGATTTTGCTGTACTGTATCCTAATTTGGCAACCTTAGCACCGCAAATTAAGAACGAAGAAATGCGGCGTGCTGTGTGCCGTGCTGCGAACCTCTACCATGCAGAGATATTCCGTCCTTACTCTGACCGCCTTACACCCATTGCTACTATTCCTCTCAATACACCAGAAGAAGGGATAGCAGAATTGGAATATGCAGTTAAAGAACTGGGATTGAAAGCAATTCAAATTCCTGGTTATGTTACCCGCGTCATTCCTGGCTTCGAGAATTACTCTGAAGAAGTACAACGGGAAGCAACTTGGATTGATAACTTTGCCTTAGATAGCGCTTATGATTATGATCCCTTCTGGGCCAAGTGCGTAGAACTAAAAGTTGTCCCCACTACTCACGCTTCTGGTATGGGTTGGACATCTCGCCGCTCGATTTCTAACTATCAATATAATCACATTGGACATTTTGCTTCGGCTGCTGAAGCTTTTTGCAAAGCACTGTTCTTTGGTGGCGTGACTAATCGTTTCCCTAACCTAAAATTTGCCTTTCTAGAAGGTGGTTCGGCTTGGGGTGCGAGCTTATACACCGATATTATCTGGCATTGGGAAACTCGCAATCCAGAGATTTTACAAAACAATCATCCTGGTAATGTGAATCGGGAAGAATTACGAGAATTATTTACTCGTTACGGTGGAAAAGAATTCCAAAATCGCTTTGATGAAATCGGTAGTGGTTTAGGTTTCCACGGAAAATATTTTGCACCTGAAGATCCAGGCGAATTAAACGAATTTGCGGCGGCGGGAATTACCAAAGCTGAAGATGTACGCGATCGCTTTTTGAATCACTTCTACTTTGGCACTGAATCAGACGATGCTCGTGTAGCTTATGCCTTCCATCAAAAGGCTAATCCTTATGGCGAGCGTGTCAAAGCTTTCTTGGGTTCTGATTCTGGTCATTGGGATGTACCCGACATTACAGCCGTTACTTCCAACGCTTACAGTATGGTAGAACGCGGCATTCTTAGCGAAGAAGACTTGCGATATTTCTTATCTACCCATCCTTTAGAGTTATATACCAGCCTCAATCGTGATTTCTTTAAGGGTACAGCGATTGAGAAAGCTGCAACAGAATATTTAGCTGGGAAAGAAAGCCAAAAATAGGAAATAGGGAATTTTAGATTTTGGATTGGACTGTAATCTAAAATCCAAAATTGATTACCCTATTCCCACAGCTGTCCATGTTCCATTTCCTCTGTTCTGTGGAGTGGGATTTTCCCACTCTACATTCCTAGTAAATTTTCTATCTTTCGGTCATGAAAACACTTTCCACTTATGACCCGACATTATTTGAGGGTGCAGCTCAGGTTTACGCTGAATATAGAACTAAATACCCACCTGAAGTATTTGAGAAACTAGTTGAGATTTTCCATCTCAATGGTCAGGGACGACTCCTTGATTTGGGTACTGGGCCAGGATTAATTGCTATTCCCTTACGAACCAAATTTGAGGAAGTGATTGCGATCGATCCAGATCCAGAGATGCTTAAAGAAGCACAACAGCAAGCAGCAGCCAAAGAAGCAAACAATATTACTTGGTTAGAACTAGGAGCCGAACTAATTAACCCTAGTTTGGGGGTATTTAAACTAGCTACCATTGGCAGAGCTTTCCATTGGATGGAACGAGAAGTTGTGCTGGAACGCCTTTATGAATTGCTGACCGATGATGGAGGTTTAGCACTACTCAACACTGGTGATAACCCTTGGGAAAGCTCTTTACCCTGGAAACAAGCTGTTATTGGAGTAGTGAAAAAATGGTTAGGTGAAGAACGACGAACTGGACAACGAGGACAAGGTATTCGTAAACCAGTTGATCCTCCCCACGAAGTTGTAATTGCCAATTCCAAATTTGCTCGTCAAGAATTCTATAAAGTGCCTTTTGAAAAGTCCTGGACAGTCTCTAGCTATCTTGGTTACTTATACACTACAGCCTTTTCTCTGAAAATTTTCTACGGCGATAAAGCCGAAGAATTTGAAGCAGATATCAAAGAAGCACTATTAGCAGTTGAGCCTTCTGGACACTTTACAGAAGAACTCACAGCAACCATCCAAGTAGTTTGGAAAAACTAGCTCTCACACTAGAAAAATACAAAACTTAAACTTCTATTCACAAATGAGTAAAACACGCAAATTTCGTTTAGGTGCATTTATTCAAGCCACCGGACACCATATTTCTGCATGGCGACACCCTGATGCACAAATAGACGCTGGATTCAACTTTGAGCATTACAAAGAAATTACCCAGACAGCCCAACGTGGCTTATTTGATGCAGTTTTTTTGGCAGACAGCCCAGGAGTTTGGGGCGATGCGCCGGAAATTCAGATACGCAATGGTAAACTTGTCCATTTCGAGCCAGTCACTCTTTTTTCTGCTTTATCTTCCGTAACCCGAAATATCGGCTTTATTTCCACCGCTTCAACTACTTATGAACAGCCCTACACCCTAGCACGTAAGTTTGCCTCTCTAGATCACTTGAGTCAAGGTAGAGCGGGGTGGAATGTCGTCACCACAGGTAATGAAAATGCCGCAGGTAATTTTGGTCTTGAGCATCATCCGGAACACAGCCAGCGTTATGAACGTGCCCAAGAGTTTGTGGAAGTGGTGAAAGGATTGTGGGATAGCTGGGACGACGATGCTTTTATTCGCGACAGAGAATCTGGGATTTATTTCGATCCGAATAAACTGCATATACTCAACCACAAAGGTAAACATTTTTCTGTCAAAGGCCCCTTGAACGTCGGTCGTCCACCCCAAGGTTATCCGGTAATTGTGCAAGCTGGAGCTTCGGAAGCCGGGCGAGACTTAGCTGCGCGGACTGCTGAGGTAATTTTCACTGCCAATCAAACCCTAGCCGATGCCCAAGAATTTTACGCTGATGTCAAAGGTAGGCTGGCGCAATATGGACGTTCTCCAGACGATCTCAAAATCATGCCTGGGGCTTTCCCAATAATTGGCAGAACTGAGGAAGAAGCTCAAGAGAAGTATGAATTCTTACAATCATTGATTCATCCCGATGTAGCTTGGGGCATTTTGCGGAATTATTACAAAGGTGTCGATTTGTCTAAATATTCCCTAGATGATTTGGCTCCCGAACTGCCCAGCGACACCAACAATAACAAGAGTCGTCTGAAACTAGTTAAAAATTTGGCGACTCGTGGGACTTTGACGCTGCGCCAGTTATATCTTGCTCTGGCTACTGCAAGAGGTCATCGCACCATACTTGGTACTCCTGAAAGTATTGCTGACCAATTAGAAGAATGGTTCAACAATGGTGCAGCAGATGGCTTTAATATCATGCCGCCAATTTTGCCTACAGGGTTGGATGACTTCGTTAACTTAGTTGTCCCTGTTCTCCAAAAGCGGGGTTTATTCCGCACTGAATACGAGGGTAGTACCTTACGTGAAAACCTGGGGCTACGTCGTCCTGGTAATCGTTTCGCCGCTAAACAAGTGGAAGAGAGATTAGTTTTAGCGTAAATTTTCCGGCTTTCTTTGCATATTTGCAAAGCACAGAGATATCAGAACAACTTGTAATTTTTTCAAGGAAAAAAACATGACTGAATATAGCAGATTGAAAACATCCCGCTCCGCCGCCATTAAAGCCACTCTTGATTATCCAATCATTGACACCGATGTTCATACCAATGATTTCACTCCGGCGCTTGAGGATTATATTGCTAAATACGGTGGCTCGAAACTGGTAGACGAATTGCGTAAGGCGGAAGCCTCTCGTCTCAACTCCAAGAGCAATGGTAAAGATTGGTATCAGCAAACTCCAGAAGAACGTCAATATAACCGGACAATTCGATCACCTTGGTGGGCTAGAGTTACTCGTAACACGTTGGATCTCGCTACTTACACTTTGCCCGAATTGTTCTATGAACGTCAGGCGGAGCAAGGATCAGATTATTCAGTGTTATTCCCCAATAACGTCTTAGCACCGGCTGGAGCCAGTTCAGAGAACCGTCAAGCATTGCAACGGGCAGTCAATCATTATCATGCTGACCTCTACCGCAAATATAGCGATCGCCTCACACCAGTAGCTGGCATCCCCATGAGTAATCCTCAAGAAGCCATTGAGGAATTAGAGTTTGCCGTAAAAACACTGGGTCTTAAAGTGGCAAATATCTCCGGTGGTGTAAAACGCCCAATTAAAGCGATCGCAGATAAATATCCTGCCGATCAATTCCCAGAAATCGCCAAATATGCTTCTTATATCGACTTTTATGGACTGGATAGTGAATATGACTACGATCCGTTCTGGGCTAAGGCAGTTGAATTAGGCGTACCTATTACTACCCATTATGGTAGTCAAGGTTGGACTGGACGCTCCTCCATCAGTAACTACATGAACAACCACATCGGTCACTTTGCCGATGGTTCCCAAGCATTTGCTAAGGCACTGTTCTTTGGTGGTGTGACCAAGCGTTTTCCCCAGTTGCGCGTAGCCATGCTCGAAGGTGGTGCGGATTGGGGCGCTCACGTTTACATTCATTTGGTGGATCGTTTCTCTAAGCGCAATCTTCAGGGACTACAAAACTACAACCCAGATAATGCTAATCCCGATGAGTTATTCGAGTTGTTTGAACGCTTCGGGGGTGAAATTACTCAAGGACATTCCCTCAGCAAAGAGGAATTGACCAAGAGTGTACTGGGTTCTTCCTTTAACCGTCATAGCCGCTCACCCGTTGGTAGTGAACTTGAAGACTTTGCCGCAGCCGGGATTGAAACTATTGAAGACATTCGCGATCGCTGGGTGAACAGTTTCTTCTTTGGTTCCGAGTCTGATGACCGCACCATAGCCGCAGCATTCAATGACAAAGCTAATCCCTTGGGTGTGAAAATCAACGCCATTTATTCTTCGGATGTTGGTCATTGGGATGTGCCAGACTTGACCGACCCCTTAGCCGAAAGCTGGGATTTGGTACAAGAAGGTGTGATTTCTAAGGCTGACTTCAAGGACTATGTATTCACTAATCCTTACAAGTTCTATACTCAAGCCAATCCTGACTTCTTCAAGGGTACGGCGGTTGAATCCAAGGTAGGTAACATCGAATCTCCACAAGTAAATAAGAATTTGGTGACGGCGTAAGGGATGAGTAAGGAATAGCTATATTCCCTTCTTCTTTGCGATCGCTAGTACTGGTTAATTTGTCGATCGGTTGCTTAGTGGGGCGATCACTACGAACCACCAGCGAAACGAAGAATTGGTATCTCTGTGTTCTCTGCGCCTCTGCGGTTTATTTACCCTACGAACCACAGAGACACGGAGAACGCAAAGAAAGTAAGGAACAGAAAAGTTTATTGCGCTCTAAAATCTAGGAATCAAAATTATGCCCGTCGAACACCATTCTCTTAACACCAGCAATGGTTCCTTGCCTTATCTTTTTTCACCTGTCTCTGCCTATGCTAATCAACCCGCGCCCCTTGTGTTGTTTCTGCACGGAGCGCGCGATCGGGGCACAGATATAAATGTGCTGCTGAAATGGGGTTTACCTCGTTTCGTGGATTCGTCTAGCCGCTTACCTTATGCCTTTGCTGCTCCTCAACTTCCAGAAGAACAGACTTGGATAGATCGAGAAGCAGATGTAATTGCTTTGCTTGATGATCTCATTGCCTCCCAAGCGATTGATCCGTCCCGCGTGATTTTGTCTGGGTTCAGCTTAGGTACAGCTGGAGCTTGGCACATTGCTGCTTCCCATCCTGATCGTTTTGCTGGTCTAGTGGCAGTTTCAGGTCGTGTACCCAAAACATTAGAAGAAACCCAATTAGTCGCACTGAAAAATATTCCCATCCAAATATTCCAAGGCGGAAAGGACGAAAAGCTTTCTGTTGAAGATGTGGAACAGATTGTCAATACCTTACGCAAAGCGGGGGGAACAGTAGATTTTACATTGCTGCCTGATGGCGATCATTTTATTGCTGATGAAGTATACAGTGACCCGAAATTGCAACAATGGTTAGGTTCACAAAAGCGTCGTCAAGTTTCTGTAGTTGCATAAGCACAATCCCCAGTCTCAATCACCATCACCTCTTAACATGACACCAACAACTAAGCTCGGTCAAACTGGATTGAGCGTTTCCCGTCTCTGTCTTGGCACAATGACCTTCGGCTTGCAAATCGACGAAGAAATTTCCAGACAGATTCTCGATACCGCAGCCGATGCGGGAATTAACTTTCTAGATACAGCCGACGTTTATCCCCTTGGCGGTGGACTGACTACAGCTGGACGGACAGAGGAAATTGTCGGACGCTGGCTTAAAGGCAAACGCGAGCATTTCATTTTAGCTACCAAATGCGTGGGACGAGTCGGCCCTGCACCTTGGGATCAGGGTGCTTCACGCAAACATATTCTTGATGCTATTGATGCTTCCCTCAGAAGATTGGGAACCGATTATGTTGACTTATACCAATTGCACTCCGACGATGCCTCTACCCCTCTGGATGAAACTTTAGAAGCATTAGATATCGTAGTGCGTGCTGGTAAAGTGAGATATATCGGGGTTTCTAACTTCTTAGCCTACCGACTCAGCCGCGCCTTGGGTCGAGCCGATGTGCGTAATTTAACTCGCTTCGTTTCGATTCAACCGCGTTATAATCTCCTATTCCGTGAAATTGAACGAGAACTATTGCCTTTAGTGCAAGAAGAAGGACTAGGCGTAATTTCTTACAATCCCTTAGCAGGTGGTTTACTCACAGGCAAACACAGTATTGCTCAAGGCCCTACATCAGGCAGCCGTTTTACCTTGGGTACTGCCGCAGAACGTTATCAAGAACGTTACTGGCACGATCGCCAGTTTAATACTGTCGAGGAATTACGCATAGTGGCGGATCTAGCTGGAGTTTCCCTTACTACCCTAGCGGTAGCTTGGGTACTGGCTAATCCTGTGATTACTGCGCCTATTATTGGTGCTAGTCGTCCAGAACAACTTTTTGATACTCTCAAGGCTATAGAGCTTAAGCTTGACGACAATTTGAAGCAAAAATTAGACGAAATCACCGCCGAATACCGCAGGGGAGATTCTCTACGTTAGGTATGGAGATTAATTCAGTATTCATGCCCAAAAAGGTTCGTAAGGTTAAAATTTTTCAACGTGCTGCCGATGCACCAGCCTTGCCAGAAACTCCATTTAAGTTCATTTGTTATTTCGTTAATCAGTTCCGTTGGTGGTATCTGGCAATAATAATCCTGGAGGCAATACACGCAACCTGCGGTATTATGTTGCCTTATGCCATTGGCGAAATTATCAGGAGTGTGACGCGATCGCCTGACAACAGCCAGCCCATTCTTGATGCTATCAGGCAACCCGTAATCCTGTTCACTGCTTTGAGTTTAGGAGAAGTGATATTTGGGCGATCGGCTGGACTGTTGATGACTATTCTCCATCCGATCCACCGACAGCACATAGTCCGCTCCTTGTATGCTTACTTGCAGCACCATTCACATCGTTACTTCAGCAGTAGTTTTGCGGGGGCATTAGCACATCGCATCGGCGAAACCTCTCTAGGTGTGACTCAGACGATGCAAATGCTGATTTCGGAATTTATGTCCGTCATCATTGTGTATATAGTCTCCACGATATTACTGTATCGCGTCTATCCTCCACTGGCTGCATTCGTAGGGTTATGGGCAGTTTGCTTCATCAGTATTTCGTTTTGGCTGGCAACTCGCTGCCGAATTTACTCCCAAAAAGCCGCAGCCGCCAGAAGTGAGACAACTGGGATTATTGTAGATGCAATCACAAATCTCACCAGTAGCCGACTATTTGCTCGTCTGGGTTTTGAACGACGCTATTTGAATGAGCAATTAAGGCTCGAACTCAAAGAGGTGAGAAAGTCCAACTGGTACTCGGAGCGAATTCGTTGGTTTCAGTTTATTTCAGCAGCCATTCTGAAAGTCGGTACTCTGTATTACTCGCTCTCTCTGTGGAATCAAGGAGCGATCACAGCTGCTGATTTTGTGGTAGCAACTAGTTTATCACTGTTAATTATCAGTGAAGCCCGTAATTTGAGCCGACGGTTTCTCGAAATATTTGAACATATCGGGAATATTGCCAATGGTGTTTTAACTATTATTCAACCCCATGAACTGATTGATCAAGATGAAGCGATCGCTCATTCAATCACTCAAGGTAAGATTGAATTTCGCCAAGTCAATTTCAGTTACTTAGAAGGAAAGCAAGTTTTTCAGAACCTTTCTGTCACCATTCAATCAGGTCAGCGTGTAGGACTAGTAGGCTTTTCCGGCTCAGGAAAATCTACTTTCGTCAATCTGATTTTGCGTGTATTTGACCCCCAATCGGGACAGATTATCATTGATGGGGTGAATATTGGTGATATGACTCAAGAGGCTCTCCACGCTCAAATTAGCTTGATTCCCCAAGACCCTTCTTTATTCCATCGGACATTGATGGAAAATATTCGTTACGGACGACTGGATGCCACCGATGAGGAAGTGATCAAGGCGGCACGAAAAGCTCATGCTCACGATTTCATTGCCCAGATCAAAGAAGGTTATCATTCGCTGGTGGGTGAACGTGGTGTCAAACTATCGGGAGGACAGAGACAGCGCATTGCCATCGCCCGCGTAATTCTCAAAGATGCACCAATCTTGATCCTAGATGAAGCTACTTCCAGCCTCGATTCGATCACCGAAAAAGCGATTCAAGACACCCTAGACTTGGTGATGAATGAGAAAACAGTCATTGTGGTAGCTCATCGACTATCTACGATCGCCCATCTAGACCGCATTTTAGTATTTGACCAAGGTCGCGTTATTGAAGATGGTACCCACAGCCAACTGTTGGCAAAGGGTGGTGCTTACTACAAGTTATGGAAAATGCAGGCAGGTGGATTTTTACCTGTAAAAGCTAATAATCAGAATGTATCCGAGTTACCAACCAGATAGTTGTGAATAAGATGCTTTAGTAGTTCGCCAAACAATTTGGCTGCAAGCTTAGTACTTTAGCTCTTAATACTTATTCACCCAGTAAAGTTGCCTTCCCAGACTACTTGAAAAGTTTTCTAAGTAACTTTTAATTTTTAGCAAGTATGACTAGACTATTCAACACTCGCCGCCACTTCATCAAGCTGAGTACAGCAGGTTTATTAGGATTATCAACTTCATTTGCTCTGGGTAGTTGCAATACAAATACTCAGCAGGCAGAAATATCTACTAGCGCAATTAATGCATCAGCTTCTAATAAAATCAAAGCAAAAGTACTCCGTATGGGGTATCAACAAGCTGGTGATTTAGTGAGAGTGACAGGAGTCTTAGAAAAACGCTTAGAGCCTTTAGGTATCAAGGTAGAGTGGGCGCAATTTGCTCAAGGGCCGCAGCTAATGGAAGCCATGAATGTTGACAAAATTGATTTGGGTTCCGTAGGCGAAACTCCCCCAATATTCGCCCAAGCAGCTGGCGCTCAAATCGTTTATGTTGTTGGTTCCCGACGCACTGAAAAAACAGGTAGAGGAAGTGCGATCGCAGTACCCCCAGATTCTCCAATTAAGACTGTGCGGGATATCAAAGGGCAAAAAGTAGTCTTCCAAAGAGCTTCTGCCTCACACTATTTTATTCTCAGAGCTTTAGAAGATGCAGGCTTGAAAGCTAATGATATTGAAATTCTGAGTATACCTAACGTAGAAGCTAGTAGTGCTTTTTTGGAGGGAAGAATTCCTGTTTGGGTAAGTGGTGATCCTCATTTAGCCAGGGCAGAAATATTAGGTAAAGCGCGGATTATTAAAACAAGCCAAGGACTTGATACTCCAGGCGGATACTATATCGGCAGAAAACAATTTGCAATTGAAAATTCAGAATTGCTGCGAATAGTGATTGAGGAGATTGATAAAATTCAACGCTGGGCAGAAACACATCCCAAAGAGACAGCAGCCTTAATTATGCCTCATCAAAAATTAGATCCACAAGTGATGGACTTAGTACTTAGTCGTCGTAGCTACGGATTAAGAGCTATTTCTCCTGAGTTAATCAGGGATCAACAAAGAGTTGCCGATTACTTCTATCAAAACGGAGTGCTGCCTAAACCTGTGAATATTCAAGCAGCCGTATTGACATCTGAACAATATGCAGCTATTACTCCGAGAACAATTAGCCAAAAATAGCAAAATCTGCTCTCTATCTCCTGCCTTTCTTGATAAAACCTGCCAGTACTTTCCGACTAAATACTTTAGTGCAAATTGAAGCATAAGTTGTGTAGAATTTCTCGCAACTTATGTCTTCCTGATCAAGATTCAGCAAATGCAACTCTCTTGGAAAAGTGTTCTGTCCAATCACTGGAAATTATAAAATCTTTTCAAGCGATCGCAACTTGAAAAAAATAAAATGTACTAGTGCGGCTAACTTTCTATAGCGTATTACAAATTCTTAACTTTTTGGTGAAAAAGCTGCATATTGCTCAGGTGTAAGCATTGCTTCTCTCACATCGATTTGTTTGGGAATTAAATTCAGTTTGTAGAACTTATTAGCAACTTCCTGTTGTAGAGTAATTAGCTCTTGAGTGATTGGTGTAATGCCAAAAGTTCTTCTGTTCGTACTTTTTCGCATGGTTTCTAAATCAATCCCCAAAATAGGAGAAAGAGTAGCTGCTACTTCTTCTCGATTCTGAGTAGACCATGTTTCTAATTTTTGAATTTCTTCCAATACTGCCTTAATAATTTCTGTTTGTTGGGCAGCAAAATTCTGGCTGGCAAGGTAATATCCTCCTTGTTTATTAATTCCTGTGCCATCAATTAATTTGCGAGCATTGACAGATTGTTCGGCTGCTGCATAGAAGGGGTCCCAAATTGCCCAAGCATCAATACTACCTCTGACAAAAGCAGCACGAGCATCGGCTGGTGTTAAATATGTAGGTTCAATATCACTATACTGCAACCCATATTTTTCTAAAATTTGCACTAGCATATAATGAGCGCTAGAGCCTTTTTGAAAAGCAATTTTTTTACCTTTCAAATCATTGACTCTTTTGATGGCAGAATCTTTAGGTACAAGTATTGCTGAACCAGCCGGGCTAGGGGAAATTCCAGCAACATAGGTAATTGCTGCACCTGCTGCTTGGGCAAAAATTGGCGGTGATTCTCCTACGTTTCCGAAGTCTATACTGCCAACATTCATAGCTTCTAAAAGCTGTGGCCCCGCAGGAAATTCAATCCATTCTACAGATACACCTTCGGGTTGTAAGCGTTTTTCTAAAAGCCCTTTACTTTTGAGGAGAATTGCCGATTTTTGATAGCCGATTCTAATTACTGATGCTTTGTTTGCAGTTGGGTTATTAACAGATACAGCAGTAGTGTTGCTGTCATTATTGGCCGTACAGGCAGCAAATAACAAACTGAGGCATAAGCCAATTATAAAAGCCCCAACCAATGGAATAGATGCGACAGATATACGAGACTTCCATTTTAAAAAATGGACTATTAAACGCTGGATCATGAGATGAAGCACCAAAATTTATCCTGAACTAACCAAATTCTACTTTAAATCGATCAAATTGCCGTACTTTAATTACAAAGAAATTCACCTCCCCTACGGCTAAAATGCCAAACTGGTGCGGAGAACACCTACCCAAATCGCGTCATTGGCGTCATTATGTTCTGGTTTGGTAATCAAATAAAAAATTGGTGTGATACTAATGTTGTCATTTACACGGAAACGATAGAAAGTTTCAATGTGTAAAGATGTATCCGGGTCTTCACGATTTTGTCCAGCTACCTGAAAATTGTTACTTGTTACCTTTGGTGGTATCCCTAGAGTAATACCACCAACATTCCCTTCTTTAAATAAATCTGGGAAAGATAAATTCAAAGCGCTATTGATAATAGTGGCATTACTATTATCATCGCCTTCTTGATTAGCCAGGGTATAACCAAACCAACCACCAACATGAAATCGAGGATTTACTCTCCAGTTAAATTGCAAGCCATAGTTATCAGATGTGGTGGCGTTTTGTAAAAATGGATTTCTGGCAAAAGCGCTACCTGTGCCACCTGTAAGATTTAAACCAGAGTTAGCTGTAAAATATTTACGAGTGTAAGTCAGACCTAAATTAAACTGGTTACTGGGTGTAAAAGTAAGCTGTGCGATCGCAGCAAAGGAACTGTCAAAAAGTCCACTATCAGGACTGTTTGCCTGAGTATCATCAGCAATATAAGCCGCGTGTAGTTGCAATTGATTACTAAATTTATAGGCTACAGCTGCACCAGCACCATCAAAGCCAGGGCGATATACAGTCGGGTTGAATGCTCCAAACCGAGAAAAACCACCTTGTAAAGCACTACCATTGATGGGGTTTAAGGTAGGGACATAAACTGGAAAATTGAGTGTTCTCGTCCCTATCCAAACTGTAGCTTTGTCACCTACAGGAAAGGTATAGTATAAAGCTGATACATACACTTCATCATCTTCAAACTTCCCAGCATCCAAGGTAAAACGAGTCATGTGAGTACCCGTAGTTGCAGCCAAGTTAGGAATATTCATGGCTTGTAAAGACGTGACTAATTGATCTCTACCTGTAAAGCTAGTTTGTAAGGACAGTTGGGAACGGTAAGAGAAAAAAGTGTTAGTGTTATCATTGGTATCATCTGCGGGAGTATTATTTGCCCTATTACCAAAGGTATCGGCCACCACAAAAACTGCATTACCGACTAATTTCGTAGTTGTGGAAAATTGTTCTGCTTCTACCTTTGCTGTTCTAACTTCTAAATTATCGATTTTTCCCCTTAAACTAACCAATTCAGCCCGAAATTGCTCTGTTAATCGTTCAAGAGTCGCCAAATCTTCTTTACTAGATAGTTCAGCTGTAGACGATGCAATCAATTCTCTAATTTGTCCTAAGCAAGCATTTAACCCAGCCGCAAATTCGTAGCGAGTCAAAGCACGATTTCCGCGATATGTGCTGTCAGGGTAGCCAACAATACAACCGTATCGTTCCACCAAAGATTGCAATGCTTGAAAGGCCCAGTCTGTCGGCTGTACATCAGAAAGTTCAGATACTGATGTTACAGAAGATTGGTTAACTGGTTGTGGGGTAGCTTGGACAAGTTTAGGGTTAATGTTAATTAATTCTGCTGACTCAGATGTATCAACTTTACTTAATGGTAATAATGTCCTTTCTTCATTGGCAAGAGTTTTGATACTTGAGGTTAAGATTAACAACACCGCAAAGATTGGCAAAGTCAGTAATAAATTCCAAAGAGTTTTTTTCATTTTGATAAACACACAATTCGGTCTAGTACAAAATCTTTTGTAATTCCCTATTAGTCGAGTCACGTCAGAAAGCTATCTTGTGCCACAGGCTAACGTAGCAAAGATATTCAGGGATTTTTAATTATTGGGTATGATGAAAAGCGCACAACGTGCAGGCTAAGGCACAGATGAGGTAATCTATCCCAAAAAAAGTCTTTAACGTGAGATTTTTCCAAATCCCAGCCTGAAGTTGACACAAAAGAACTTTGCTTTGCCCCCACAAAGCGTTTCATCTGTAGTCAAATTATCCAGAACTGCTATTGAGATTAATATACGGCAAATCGGTCGACTTATCGCACTTTAGATTTTACAAGATAGTAGCATTTCATAAAAACTTTAGTAAATGGGTGTTTCTCACTCTAATTATTTGATATTTAAAATTAAGAAATATAGTTGCCCTGCTCAACGATATCTGGTAATGTGTATACTTCAGATGTTAACTACGTTCAACCAGTAGATTTACAGTATTTTAAGCTTTGTAGCATAGCTAATACAGATCAATTATTCAAAGATATGAAATACAAGCAACTTGGTGAAAGTGACCTAAAGGTTTCCGAAATTTGTCTGGGAACTATGACTTATGGACATCAAAATACTATTGAAGAAGCGCATCAGCAACTAGACTATGCTGTTTCTCAAGGAGTGAATTTTATTGATGCTGCCGAAATGTACCCAGTACCACCACGTGGTGAAACTCAAGGTACAACAGAAGCTTATATTGGGGAATGGCTACAAAAGCAACAGCGTGAAAACTTGATAGTTGCCACCAAAATTGCTGGGCCCGGTCGTCCTTTTAAATGGCTACGGGGGGGAAATATCAAAATTGACCGTGATAATATTAAGCAGGCAGTTGATGATAGTCTTCAGCGATTAAAAACAGATTATATAGATTTGTATCAGATTCATTGGCCTGATCGTTATGTTCCCACTTTTGGACAGACAGCGTATAATCCTGAATTTGAAAGGGAAACTGTTCCCATCTCTGAGCAATTAGAAGTATTTGCAGATGTTATCAAAGCTGGAAAAATCCGCTATGTAGGTTTGAGTAACGAGACTCCTTGGGGAGTTAGTGAATTTGTACGTGTGGCACAACAATTAGGATTACCCAAAGTTGTTTCGATTCAAAATGCTTACAATTTACTCAATCGGATATTTGATTCGGCTTTAGCAGAAGTTTCCCGTCATACTAATGTTGGTTTATTAGCTTATAGCCCTTTAGGATTCGGTTTATTATCTGGCAAGTATCTACAAGGTAGACCAAAAGAAGATACAAGAATCAGTTTATTTTCGGGTTTTGGACAACGCTATCTCAAACCAAATGTGAATGAAGCTGTAGCAGCTTATGTAGAAATTGCTAGGAAATATAATTTAAAACCTGCTCAATTAGCTTTGGCTTTTGTAGAGAGTCGTTGGTTTGTCAGCAGTACCATTATCGGTGCTACAACACTGGAACAATTACAAGAAAACATTGATAGTGTGAATGTAATTCTTGACCCAGAGATTTTAGCAGAATTAGATGCAGTTCACACGCGTTATCCTAATCCTGCACCTTAGGTGATTTCTCACAAAGAATACAGCAGTTTGCAGCTAAATGAAGTACAGAACCAAGGATTCACAAATCAAATTATTCTTCTCCCTCCTGCCTCAAAACCAGTGACTTTGTACCTCATGCAAAAGAAAACTGCTGTATACCCAGGTTGACGAGTTTCGACTTCTCTGCCAGACGCTACGCGTAGCTTGCTTCCCCGGAGGGGTACACTCAACTCTCGATTTTTTAATTAACTGAGCGCAGTCGAAGTAGCCTGTCGTAAAGCCTGCGGCATAGCTACGCTTCGGGCGCAGCCTCTGGTAGAGAAGTGTCGAAACCAACGGTGGCGGTAGATTTATTAACGGAAATTGCCTTAGTTTTCTAATAATTTTATATATCTTCTTGATTTTTTAGAAAAAGTATGCAAAGCTTTCTTTATAAGAAATACACTAAATCGATCGATAATTAGTAGAATTAGTATTTGAGAAGCCAACATACTGATGACTTTAGCTCAACAAGTTATTTGGTTTGGTTGTTGGTCTATTGCATCTAACGTCCAAGTTTGCGTTTAGCAGTAAGTATTGTAACTGTCTTGTCACAAAGGTTTTTATGTTCATGCAAGCATTGATATTGCAGCGAGGGATTTGATGAGTAATAACCTGTATTCTAGGAATTCATCTGAGAACGATTTTGACCAGACCTTGCTTGGTGATGTGCTGGTGATTGGTGGTGGCCCAGCAGGTACTTGGGCTGCTTGGAGTGCAGCTTCTGCTGGTGCGCGAGTGGTTTTAGTCGATAAGGGCTATTGTGGTACGAGTGGTTGTGCAGCAGCATCAGGTAATGGTGTGTGGTATGTACCACCAGATCCTGATAGTCGGGAAGCAGCAATGGCCAGTCGGGAAGCATTGGGAGGTTTTTTATCCAGCCGGGATTGGATGCAACGAGTGCTGGATCAGACTTTTGCGAACGTCAACCTACTTGCTGAGTGGGGTTATCCTTTTCCTGTAGATGACGAGGGTAGACCTTATCGGCGTAGTCTCCAAGGTCCAGAATATATGCGCCTGATGCGGAAGCAAATTAAACGGGCAGGGGTGAAAATTTTAGACCACAGTCCGGCTTTGCAGTTATTGGTAGATGCAGAAGGTGCAGTAGCAGGAGCGACGGGAGTTAACCGTCAGACTGGTACAAAATGGGTTGTGCGATCGCATACTGTAATCATTGCCACTGGGGGCTGTGCTTTTTTAAGCAAAGCGCTGGGTTGCAATGTATTGACCGGGGATGGATACTTAATGGCAGTCGAAGCGGGTGCCGAATTGTCGGGGATGGAGTTTTCCAATGCCTACGGCATCGCACCTGCTTTTTCATCCGTCACCAAAACTTTATTTTACAATTGGGCAACATTCACATACGAAGATGGTACGCCAATCCCAAATGCAGGTTCACAAAGGGGGCGTTCTGTAATTGCTCAAACTTTATTAACACAGCCAGTTTACGCCATCATCGACAAAGCCACAGAAGAGATGCGGGTGAATATGCGTTTAGCACAACCCAACTTCTTCTTACCTTTTGATCGTGCTGGCATTGATCCATTTACACAGCGCTTTCCTGTAACTTTACGTTTAGAAGGGACTGTGCGTGGTACGGGTGGCATTCAGATTAATGATTATACTTGTGCTACTTCTGTACCTGGACTTTATGCAGCTGGAGATGCAGCCACAAGAGAATTGATTTGTGGCGGCTTTACAGGTGGTGGTAGTCACAATGCTGCTTGGGCATTGTCTTCAGGATACTGGGCGGGACAGTATGCAGCTACCTACTCTCTTGATTTAGGAAAGCAAGCGAATCAACGCCAAGTTGAAGCTGTGGGTGGGGTAGGATTTACATCTGGTAGTCAACGCCAAATTAATAGTGCAGAAGTTATCCAAGCTACCCAAGCAGAAGTATTCCCCTACGATCGCAATTATTTCCGCACTCAAGAAGGGTTAACAGCTTCATTGCAGAGATTAAATTCTCTCTGGCGAGAAATACGCACTAGTCAAGCAGCAGATAATCACAATATTCTCCGCACTAGGGAAGCCGCCGCAATGGTAGCTACAGCCCGATGGATGTATAGCAGTGCCTTGGAACGTAAAGAAACACGGGGAATGCATAGGCATTTGGATTACCCAGAATTAGATCAAAAACAGCAACATCATTTAATTACTGTACGTTCGCTCATTTTTGAAGGTAAGAGGAATTAATACCTTACTGTGTAAGGTTTCAAGGTGTTTGTGGATCTGATAGCGGTGATACCATGTAATACTTGGATCAGAGTTTGTCAGTCCA
>JAESFO010000227.1_pt1 | contig 113215 bp, 102 predicted proteins | sample 9269421 | NCBI WGS metagenome assembly JAESFO01 (sample SAMN14502839, study PRJNA617101) | algae metagenome | isolation source: Nostoc desertorum CM1-VF14 and co-occurring heterotrophs from rocky... | place: USA: Clark Mountains, San Bernardino, California | collected 2000-06-05 | reverse complement strand
CTTGATAATGGCTATTTTGTACTTACTTTGTTTACCATCATACATTTCAATTGATGATGTATCAAAAAATGTCTTATATCAAGCGATGTGAATTGATTTTTTATTGTTTGTGAGAAATTTGCGTTTATGAGTTTTTGCGAGTTTGTCTAGATATTCCTTTTGTTAAGGTAATTTTGTCTTTGCGGGAAGATTATTTACATTATTTATTAGAATTAGACCGTCAGTTTAATTTGACTGCAATTAATAATAATATTCTTGATAAAAATATTCGCTATTATCTGGGGAACTTTTCGCCAGACGATGCTAAAGCAGTTGTGCAGAGTTTAACAGAACGCTCTCACTTTTATTTAGAGCCTGCATTAATTGATGAATTAGTGCGGGATTTAGCAGGTGAATTGGGGGAGGTTCGCCCGATTGAGTTACAAATTGTGGGCACGCAACTGCAAACTGAGAAAATTACAACTTTAGATAAGTATCGTCAATTTGGCACTAAAGAAAAACTGGTTGAGCGATTTTTAGAAGAAGTCATTCATGATTGTGGCGCGGAGAATGAGCAGGTTGCACGACTGGTTTTATATTTACTCACAGATGAAAATGGTACTCGTCCCCTGAAGACTCGTGCTGAGTTAGTCGCAGATTTGGCAGCAGAAGCCGATAAACTAGATTTGGTGTTAGAGATTTTTGTGGCTTCAAGGTTAGTGTTGCTATTACCAGAATCGCCTGCTGACCGTTATCAACTGGTGCATGATTACCTTGTGTCGTTTATTCGTCAGCAACAGGGTAATGAAATATTAGCAGAACTAGCTAGAGAGCGAGAACAACGCTTGCAAGCAGAAGAGAAGCTGAAGCTTGAACAAGATGCAAAGCAGATATTAGTTAATGCTCAACAAGAAGCCAAGCGGCAAATTCGCCAAGGGCGGATGCGGTTAGCTTTAAGTTCCGGTTTAGCGGTATGTCTATTATTATTGGCAGGGATATCATCCTTATATGCATTGAGTCAAATTCAAGCGGCTAACAATGCTGATAACGAAAAGCAAAAGGCAGAAAAGAAAGTTACAAATGCTGAAGCAAACTACAATAAAGTAACTCAAAGCCTGGAAGCTACGCGAAAACAACAGGTAGAGATACGGAAGAAAGCGCAAGACTTAGAAGCTAAAAATAAAGATGCAGAGCAAAAGTTTAAACTAGCAAAAGCAGAAACTACAAAGGCAAAGCAAAGCTTACTGGCTGCTAAAGCAGACTTGGAAGGGGTAAACCAGAAAGCCTTAGAATTACAAGAGAAAAATGCCCAAGCCGAGAAAAGCATTAAAACGGCAAGCGAAAATATAAAAGCTGCTCAAGTAAAATTACAACAAGCAGCGACAAAACAACAGCAAGCAGAATCTCAAGCTCAACAAGCCCAAACCACCCTCAACCAAGCGCAAACAAAACTTGCACAAGCACAGAAAGTAACAGAAGGAGCAGAAGCAGCACAAAAAGAAGCACAAAAGGGAACGGAATTAGAACGGGCTGGAGTTAATGCCTTAAGACAGTTTGAGTATGCTGGCGAGTTAGAATCGCTGGTGGCAGTAATGCACAGTGGTAAAGAGTTAAAAACTTTGGTAAAAGATGGTCGCCCTTTAGAAAAATATCCAGCTATCAGCCCTATTTTTGCTTTGGATAGTATTCTCAATAAAATTAAAGAACGTAACCAGTTTCAAGGGCATCAAGGCGGTGTCTTAAGTGTGAGTTTCAGCCCGGACGGCAAAACCATCGCCACGGCATCATCTGACAACACAGCGCGGTTGTGGACGCTCAACGGGCAACTGCTACAAGAATTCAAAGGGCATCAAGGCGGTGTCTTAAGTGTGAGTTTCAGCCCGGACGGCAAAACCATCGCCACGGCATCATCTGACAAGACAGCGCGGTTGTGGACGTTCAACGGACAACTGCTACAAGAATTCAAAGGGCATCAAGGCTATGTCAACAGTGTGAGTTTCAGCCCGGACGGCAAAACCATCGCCACGGCATCAGATGACAACACAGCGCGGTTGTGGACGCTCAACGGGCAACTGCTACAAGAATTCAAAGGGCATCAAGGCTTAGTCAGAAGTGTGAGTTTCAGCCCGGACGGCAAAACCATCGCCACGGCATCAGATGACAAGACAGCGCGGTTGTGGACGCTCAACGGGCAACTGCTACAAGAATTCAAAGGGCATCAAGGCTTAGTCAGAAGTGTGAGTTTCAGCCCAGACGGCAAAACCATCGCCACGGCTTCTTATGACAACACAGCGCGGTTGTGGACGCTCAACGGGCAACTGCTACAAGAATTCAAAGGGCATCAAGGCGAAATCAACAGTGTGAGTTTCAGCCCGGACGGCAAAACCATCGCCACGGCATCATCTGACAACACAGCGCGGTTGTGGACGCTCAACGGGCAACTGCTACAAGAATTAAAAGATCAAGATTGGGTCAACAGTGTGAGTTTCAGCCCGGACAGCAAAACCATCGCCACGGCATCATCTGACAAGACAGCGCGGTTGTGGACGCTCAACGGGCAACTGCTACAAGAATTAAAAGATCAAGACAGTGTCTTAAGTGTGAGTTTCAGCCCGGACGGCAAAACCATCGCCACGGCATCATATGACAAGACAGCGCGGTTGTGGACGCTCAACGGGCAACTGCTACAAGAATTCAAAGGGCATCAAGGCTTAGTCAGAAGTGTGAGTTTCAGCCCGGACGGCAAAACCATCGCCACGGCATCAGATGACAAGACAGCGCGGTTGTGGACGCTCAACGGGCAACTGCTACAAGAATTCAAAGATCAAGATTGGGTCAACAGTGTGAGTTTCAGCCCGGACGGCAAAACCATCGCCACGGCATCAGATGACAAGACAGCGCGGTTGTGGACGCTCAACGGGCAACTGCTACAAGAATTCAAAGGGCATCAAGGCTATGTCAACAGTGTGAGTTTCAGCCCGGACGGCAAAACCATCGCCACGGCATCATATGACAACACAGCGCGGTTGTGGACGCTCAACGGGCAACTACTACAAGAATTCAAAGGGCATCAAGGCTTAGTCAGAAGTGTGAGTTTCAGCCCGGACGGCAAAACCATCGCCACGGCATCAGATGACAAGACAGCGCGGTTGTGGACGCTCAACGGGCAACTGCTACAAGAATTCAAAGGGCATCAAGGCTTAGTCAGAAGTGTGAGTTTCAGCCCGGACGGCAAAACCATCGCCACGGCATCATATGACAAGACAGCGCGGTTGTGGACGCTCAACGGGCAACTGCTACAAGAATTCAAAGGGCATCAAGGCTTAGTCAGAAGTGTGAGTTTCAGCCCGGACGGCAAAACCATCGCCACGGCATCATCTGACAACACAGCGCGGTTGTGGCCTGTGGATAATTTAAACCAATTGCTGGTGCGGGGTTGCAATTGGCTGCATGATTATTTGCAGAATAACCCGAATGTAGGTGAGAGCGATAAGCGTCTCTGCGATGATATTAAGTAATTCGTAATACTCGCCAAAGGCGAGAAGCAAGCTACGTAATTCGTAATTCGTAATTTTTAATTCACAATACTCGCCTCCAGCAAGAAGCAAGCTACGCGTTAATTAACCGTAGCGAGCAAGATGCTTTCAATCCCACACCCGTCGCAAATTCAAGACAAAACCCGGCAACACCGCTTCACCTGACAACTCAGCAGGATTCTCCAACACTTCCACATCCTTAGCCAGTCGATAAATTTCCACCCGTCGCTGCTGCGGATCGATTAACCAACCAAGTTTAGCGCCATTGTCGATATACTCCCTCAATTTATCTTGCAGGGACTTGAGGGTATCTGAACTAGAGCGTAACTCAACTACAAAATCGGGGCAGATATTAGCAAACGTTCCTTTTTGTGCCGAAGTAAGCGCCTGCCATCGTTCTCCACTCACCCAAGAGGCATCGGGGGAGCGAGTCGCACCATTGGGTAAAATGAAGCCTGTAGAAGAGTCAAAGACCTTACCAGGTTCACCCGCATTACGCCACCACAAATACAATTCTCCCGAAATACTGCAATTTCGCTCTCCAGTTTCCCAGCCTGTTGGTGGGTTCACTATTAATTCTCCTTGTGCGGTTCTTTCCAGTCTCAAGTCTCGGTTGGCTGCGGCTAAAGCAGTAAACTGTTCTTGGGTAACATACAGCCCAATCGACTTAGGCAACTCAATCAATAGGGTTTCGGTTTCTGGACTAGCGGGTGTTTGTACCATCTTGATCTCTTACCAATAGGGATTCGGTAAATGATGCCTACCCTATTAACTAACAAATTCTACAAGCTTTCTTAGCGTCCGCCTCCGGCACTGTACGATCGCCTAAGCACCTCGAACGCGATCGCAATTGCAGATATAGCAGGTAACAGGCAACAGGCTTGAAAGTATTATGGTGTAAGGGTTTTACGATAAGGTTATGTCTTAACCTTAACTGGCAACTGCTGTAATTATAAGCGATCGCCATCTCTTCTCTAACAAACTGAGACGGCTAACTGATAATAACTAACAGCTAATCATTATAAAAAAATTAGCAATTAGACATTAACAATTAGCCGTCAATCCCCTTGGGGAGTATTTAAAATTCAAAACTTAATTTTGAATTAGAGTGTAAACGCCTGTCAGAACCTTTTCCGCAGGATAGTAAATCTCAAGCACGCTCATCAAATTTAGTGTATGCACTACCAGATTTTATCCAGTATTGTTTTAAAGTATGATGAGGCGTATGTAAACTAGCTTTTGCCTGATACAAGATCACCTGGCGATGATCGCCCATCCAAATCTTATTAATCGGATCAACGGATATTACTGTTCCTCCTAAAGAAGCGACACATTCAGAAAAGCTTTCAATGGTCGTGTATTCTAATGTCTCGAATATAAAAAAGTTGCCCGAACAAATCAAGTGGCGACTGCGAATCCAGCAGCGCATTTTTTTTTCAGCTTGTGGAGGTAACATTTTAGATTTAATAGATTCAAGCTGAATCAACATAAGGCGCTCACCGCACATAATTAATCAGCAAAACTTTCCCATTTTTCAAACCGCGAAGGGCTAAGAGGTTAACCCCCATATCTGCTCGTGGATTTTAATATCTATACCTCTATCTAGATTTATCTAAACAAATTTCTACCACCGCAGACTTATTGACGGATAGAGGCTCAATGTTATAATGCACCTGCTCAAGGCGGGCAAATGCTAAATCATGAGCGTTATGCTGCGATCGCGATCGTCCAATTGAAAATTCAAAGAATTCAGTAATTTCCATTAGAAAAGCCATTAAAAAAAGTAGCTTACAATTCAAGAGGTATCTTGGCTAAAAAGTTATTTTCCTAGCCTCTTTGATCATAACCGCATTCAGAAGTGCTAAGTGCTGCTAGCGGATAGCTATGCTTGAGCCAGCGCTGACTTAGGAGTACTGAGTTCTTATTCTCCCGGTTGTTTTTAGCGCCCAGCCCATTTTTCATCTATAACTTAGGCAAATCTAAGCAACTTCAGTGATAAGCTGTTACGCATTTAACTTGAACATTCCCATGAAGGCTGATGACTGATAACCGTCAACAGTTAACAGTTAACGACCATAAAGAGTGTTTATACAATTTAGGCGCGTATCAGCTTACTGATAATTTTGCTGCTTGTCCTATGAGTGTTTTGCACATACTCAGACTGTTGGTTGTAGTTAACTACATCTTTAAGCCTTGCGTAAATGGTTACGCAGATTAGCTTTTTGCATTCTTATGCCTTTACACATTCTGATATGATGCCGAAACCATATTTATTAAAATTTGTTAAGTTAAATATTACTAAAGTAGCCAGTGCAAAATCCTGCGCTGCTTTGATGCTAATTAGGATATTTGGCGCCGAATAACCCCCTGACTTTTCACGGCATCTGGAAAACTTCACTTCTATTTCTCTCCTAAAAGGAGAGAGACTTTGAATTTCCTCCTTCCCGCATCGGGAAAGGCAGGGTGGCTTGATACAAGCAGAGAAAAACTAAAACTGCGTTTCAAAGCCTCTTTCCCTGTGGAGTCTACGGTGTACACACATCTTTTTGCTGGGTGCAAAATGTGTATTGATCCTCCTAAATCCCCCTTGAGAAGGGGGACTTTGAGAGCTTTTTGCCGCCCTTTTTAAGCTACCGTGTATACACAAGTTGGATGTAAAGTAGGTGCAGAGTGTTTCACCATAAGTGGTATATTGGCTTTTGACCCGACCGAGTACAAACTATGCATAAGCCCACAGGTGTCAAAAGTCGAGGTATTGTACTCAGTACTACAGTACAGGAAGGGAGAGTGGGCAGATGAACAAAAAGTTTGTCCAAAGTAGTGTTTTTTCCCTGTTTAAAGGCGTACCCCTACGTCGCATTTTGGTAGCATTATTTCTGCTACAAATCTTGCTAGCTGTATTATTAACCGCATACTTATCAATCAGCAATGGGCAAAAGGCAATCAATGACGTAGCTAGTGAATTGCGTTATGAAGTCGCTAATCGAGTAGAGCAGAATTTACAGACTTATCTCTCAACTTTGCCTCAACATCTGCGCGGTAATCAAAACGTTATTGATATTGGGTTGCTAAAGATGGAAAATCTGGCAACTTGGGAGTCATATTTAATAAAGCAGTTAGAAATTTTTCCTGAAGCCATTTTAACGGTAAGCAATGAACAGCAAGAACACCTAGCGGTGGAAAAGCTCAACGATCGCGAATTTTTGCTCCGAAAAGCCGATAAATCAACTGGGTACGATCTCTACACATACAGAATTGACTCTCAAGGTCAACGTACCCAACTACCAGAGGTGATCAAAAACTATGATGCGCGATCGCGTCCTGATTATCAAGCAGCAGTCACCGCCAAAAAATTCACTTTTAGCCAAATTTTTCCATCCATCAACGAACCAACGCTTCTCATTAGTGCATCTCAGCCTATATACAACTCCCAAGGGCAGTTACTCGGAGTCAACAACGCTCTAACTCGCATATCACAAATTGGGGATTTGCTACAAAATATTAAAGTTGGCAAGTCTGGGCAAGTTTTTATTATCGAGCGATCGGGGCTATTAGTCGCAACTTCCACAACAGAAGAACCATTCCGCTTACAAAATGGTAAACCCACTCTGTTAGCGGCTTCCCAAAGTAGAAATTCTTTTACTCAAGCGATCGCTAAATATTTAACAACGAAATTTAGTAACTTTGACCAGATTCAAAGTTTACAGCAGCTAGATTTCTCCTTTGACGGCAAACGGCAATTTTTAGAAATTAGACCGTTACAGAGCGAAAAAAATGTCAATTGGTTGATTATAGTGGCTGTCCCAGAAGCAGACTTTATGGGACAGATTGATCGCAACACTCAAACCACAATTTTTCTCTGTCTGGGAGCATTAGTACTAGCTACTTTACTAGGGATTGTCACTGCCGATTGGATAACTCAGCCAATTTTGTATTTCGGCACGGCGACAAAAGATTTAGCCGATTTTACTAATGGCAAAGACTCAGTGATGATAGTACAGGGCATTAAAGAACTAGAGGTGCTGGGTGAATCTTTTAACGAGATGATGCAGCACCTACGCAAAACTTTTACTGCACAGATTACCAAAAGTGAAGAGTTAGAATTGCAAGTTAAGCAGCGAACTCAAGAATTACAGCAAGAGATTCAAGAACGCATTAACACTGAGCGAAGACTTAGCCAGCATCATCAGGCGTTAGCAGAACTGGCAAATCACAGGGCGATTTCAGAAGGAAAGCTGGAAACGGCATTCAAAGTTATTACTGAGAAAGCAACAAATGCTTTAGAAATAGAACGAGTTAGTGTTTGGTTATTTAATCGCAATGCCTACGAAGGGATGCGCCAAGGCACCAAACTACAATGTATAAGTCTCTATGAACGTAGCAATCAGAGACATTCGGCAGGTTTAGAACGCAACCTTGAAGATTATCCCATCTACTTTAAATCCCTAATATCTGCTCGGATCATTGCCGTAACCGATACTCGCACTGATCTACGGGTACAAGAATTATGGGATGAACTGCTAGAACCAGATAACATCCTATCTCTAATTAATACTTCCATTTGGGTTGGTGGGGAAGTGGTGGGAATGGTATTGTATGAGCAGATTGGGATTACGCGGACATGGGAACTGAGCGAGCAAAACTTTGTTAGCTCAATAGCTGAATTTGTCACCCTAACTTTAGAAGTCTGCGAGCGTAAAAATGCAGAATCCTCTCTGCATGAGGCTAAAGAAGCTGCCGAAATCGCAAATCGTGCCAAAAGCGCCTTTTTAGGAAACATCAGCCATGAACTGAGGACTCCCTTAAGCTCCATTCTTGAAATTACAGAGGCACTTCAAGATCAAGTGTACGGCCCTGTAAATGAAGAACAGCGCCAGTCCCTAAATACCCTCGAATTAAGTGCAAAGAATTTACTAGAATTGATTAACGATATCCTTGAGCTTACCGACATCGAATCCAGCAAGATAGAACTGCAACTAGCTCTTACTTCAATTCAAGGAATATGTGACTCTAGCTTGAGTTTTGTCAAACATTTAGCATTACAGAAAAATATCCAACTGAATGCACAAGTACCTGAAGAACTTAAACCTATCCAAGTTGATGAGCGCCGCATCCGCCAAGTATTTATTAACCTGTTAACTAATGCTATTAAGTTTACTCACGACGGAGGCAAAGTTTGGATTGAAGTCCAGCCAAATCCTACAAACGAATATATCTTTTTTAGCGTGGTAGATACAGGTATTGGTATGCTTTCCGATGACCTTTTCAAATTATTTCAACCTTTTGTGCAGGTCGAAAATGCCTCTACCCGTCATTCTACAGGCACTGGTTTAGGATTAGTGATGGTGCAAAAGATTGTCGAGTTGCACGGTGGTACTGTGCATGCCGAAAGCCAGTTAGGGAAAGGGAGTCGATTTACGGTCAAACTTCCGTGGAAAAGTTACTAGTCTGAGAACAAAAACAGTTAGCTTTTAAGTTCTATTCAATTTATTCTCAGCTAAAGAGTCATCGGTCATCAGCCTTCATGTAAATGTTCAAGTTAAATACGTAACAGCTTATTTGTTCTAAATCACTATGCAACAGCTATTTCCTGGAGAGGTATTTGCCAATACTGCTGATTTTGACACTGGTATCCGCCAACTGTTACCGAGATACGATGAGATGTTGGAAGTGATTACCCGTTGTGTGCCTTCCACAAGTCGGCGTATTTTAGAATTAGGTTGTGGTACAGGCGAACTTAGTCTAAAAATACTTAACCGTTGTCCAGATGCCCAAGTAATCGCCCTAGATTATTCACCTCGAATGCTGCAATTTGCCCAAGATAAACTCACAGCAGCAGGATATGAAAAACACTGGACTGGTATACAAGCAGACTTTGGTGACTGGGCAGATAATCCAGAGAAGTTAGATATTGGTAGCGGATTTGATGCTTGTGTCTCATCCTTGGCAATTCACCATCTCCAGGACGAGATGAAATTGAAGTTATTTGAGCGAATTACTGCTAGCCTCAGTAAAGACGGCTGTTTTTGGGATGCAGACCCGATTTTACCGGAATCACCAGCCTTAGCAGAAGTTTATAAGGCGGCACGAGAGGAATGGTCAGTTCAACAGGGAACTAATTTAACAGATATTCGCGCGAAGCTTGGTACAACTAGCACTCAAGGTTACTCCGGTCAAGACCAGCTAGCTAGCTTAGATGCTCATTTACAAATGTTAAGCAAAGCTGGATTTAAGATAGTTGCAGTCCCTTGGAAATATTATGGTCTAGCGGTGTTTGGTGGCTGGCTGTGAAAATTTTAGCTTTTGAATGCTTGGATTTGGGATTTACCTGTTTCCAATGGGTATTTATAGCATTAACAGCTTGATAGTAACAAAACAGCAATAAATGACATGATTTCTCTTGATGAGAATTAATATATAAACGCATTAAGTCTATAAAGGAGGTTTTGCTAACTAACACAAGGATTTTGACTGAAACTTGCGATATATAAGCTTGTTTTGTGTTTTATGCAATATTTTTACTTACATTAGAAGTACCCGTGAGGGTACTATCAATCCTCTATAGACCTATCTGAAAATACAGAGTAGAAAATCTTATTCAGAAAGCAAGCCAGGAATATGCTATTTGAATTCGTTTTTTTGCTCGTTTCAAAGGTGGAGTTAAAGCCACTATTTGCCATAAATTAGTTTCAAAAGGAGAATATCTTGGATGGCTCGAAATAAAAAGAAATCAGCCCGGTTCAAATATGAGCATCCACTTGACTCTAGATGCCCTATTTGTTGTATTATTCCGCCCCATATGCTGGAAAATGTCGTGGTGAATGGCAATCCCCAGCAGCGTAGTTGGGCTTTTCAGACATTAAATGTTTCGGCACAGTTTCGTGGACGAAGAGATGTCATAGGTTCTGTCTCATTTGCACCTTCTCCGGGTGAAATGCGCCGTACCATCTACGATGCAAAACATGGCCAGCAACTTCCTGGTACACTAGTGCGCGCTGAGGGAGATCCTCCTAGCAGTGATACAGCAGTTAATGAAGCCTACGATGCTGCTGGTGCTACTTATGAATTATTTTATGAGATATTCGATCGCAATTCGATTGACGACAAAGGGCTACGTTTAGACTCCACCGTGCATTATGGCGTTAAATATGACAACGCCTTTTGGAACGGCGACCAAATGGTTTATGGTGATGGCGATGGAGAAATGTTTCAATGCTTCACAAAGTCAATTGATGTGATTGGGCATGAATTAGTTCATGGTATAACTCAGTATGAAGCGGGTTTACAGTATTATGGCGAACCTGGGACACTAAATGAATCCTTTTCTGATGTCTTTGGTTCTCTGGTAAAACAAAAGACCAAAAATCAGACTGCACAAGAGGCAGACTGGCTGATTGGTGAAGGTCTTTTAGTACCAACTGTTAAAGGTGTTGCCCTCCGCTCCTTGAAGGCACCGGGAACAGCATACGATGACCCAGTATTGGGTAAAGATCCTCAACCAGGTCATATGAAAGATAAATATACTGGTGTTGAAGATAACGCTGGGGTTCATATCAATTCAGGAATTCCTAACCATGCCTTTTATCTAGCGGCTGTTGAGATTGGTGGCTATGCTTGGGAAACAGTTGGTAAAATCTGGTACATAGCTTTACGCGATCGCTTGCGTGCCAAAGCAGATTTCAAAAAAGCTGCCAACGTCACCATTCAAGTAGCTGGTGAACTCTACGGTAATGACAGTCATGAGCAAAAAGCTGTGCAGAATGCTTGGCAAAAGGTAGGAGTTATTTAGAGTTAGGAGTTAAGAGTGAGGAGTTAGGAATAAATAGTCAATACCTTACAACACTGCCTCACTCAACACTTAAGACTGATAAATCTGTTGTTTATTGTTGGTAAACTGGGAACCGAGAACTATTATCTCTCGGTTTAAGCATTTATCCCAACTAAATAGCACAACTGAGAGCAAAACAATGCGGATATCCTTTGAACGCACAGGCGGCTTTGCTGGGATTACCAAGAAAACAACCGTTGATACAGACACTCTCTTGCCAAATGAAGCCAGCACACTTATCCGACTGGTGGAAGTTGCTGATTTATTTAGCCTACCTGAACACATTACCTCGCCAAATCCTCAGAGCGATCGCTTTCAGTATAAGTTAACAGTAGAAGATAACGGTAAGCAGCATACGGTGACTGTCAGTGAAGCAGCATTGCCAGGAACCTTAAGACCCCTAATTGAATGGCTACAGAATATAGCACAAAAAAGGTAATTTGCTAAATTAACAATTTAATTTTTGCAGGAAAATCCAGTCAACGCAAAATAAATTTGGATGCCTAAAGAGAAGCATATAACTAGGAGAATGCGAAGTTGTGGGCGAAGAAAATATAAATTTTAATTCCGCAGAAGAAAACCAAACTGATGACTTTTTGCACGTAGCATCTGTAAAAGAGGATTGGGGTGGAGACGGCAGAGGGCGCATGAACCTATCGGGAAGGCGTACAGCGATCTCCAAAGAGTATGTACCTCGCCAATACCAATTCTTTGATACAAATACCCTACCAGAAGAACACGGTTGGCGAGTGAATGGAATGCCAGATAATGTAGCATTTGGTAGTAAGCGATCGCTTACATGGCATGACTGTGGTGCATCCACTTCAAAAGTAATTTTACCACCTCAATTTGAAGCACCTTCTGGCTTCTTTACTGGCGATTTAGAGATTTTTGTACTCAGGGGTGCAATTCAATTAGGTGAGTGGCAATTAAACAAGCATGGCTACTCCTTTGTCCCCGCAGGAGTGAGAGTAGGCCCTTGGAAAGTGCTAGGCAATGAAGAAGTTGAAATCCTCTGGATGGAGAACGGTTTTCTTAAATATAAAAATGAACTAAATAATCATCCAGATACTAGGTTACATGAATTTATCCCAGCATTAGATAGCAAATTACTACCGTGGGGTAAGACAGATACAGTTCAATTTGTACAAGCAAGTAAGAAGTGGCTGAGAAAAGATGCTAATGGTGGTGGGGCATGGTTGCTTTCTGTATTGCCACATTATGATGGAAAGTATCTAGAAATACAATCTTATAACGAAGAGGGATATTGTTTAGCTGGATTCTTTGACATAGGAGATTACCGCTTTGGAAAAGACCACTGCTTATATTCTCCCAGCTTTACCACTATTCCTAGACAAAAAACTGATGATGGCAGCTTATTCTTTATCCGAGTTGATAGGGATTTATCAAAATTAGGTACAGTATTGTCATATGCACCTGGAGATACCTAATGATTAGACCAAGTAATTTTTTTGGTATTCTTTGTGGATTGACGGTTTCAGCTTTGATTTTGCCACTGCCTTCTTTTGCACGAGTTGAAATTCTTACAATTTCAGCACAACCTATGCCAAATAATCCTGCTACTACCCAATCCAAGAAAGTAATAGCACGTATTTGGCATGGTACAACCCTAACATCAAAAGCAGATGAATACTATGCTTATTTGATAGAAGCTGGAATTAAAAAAATTGAGTCGATTCCTGGTAATTTGGGAGTGCAAGTACTTCGCCGCACTGATGGAAATAATACAGAATTTACTGTTATCTCTTACTGGGAATCACGGGATGCAATTCGCAAGTTTGCTGGTAACGATATTGAAAAAGTCAGATTTCTTCCTAGAGATAAAGAATATCTGATAAAACCAGAAACTACAGTTAAACACTTTGATGTCATGCTAGACGAGCGCAAATAATTTTAGATCAAAATGTAGCGGCTGTCTGCGCGTAACACCGAAACGTGAAGGCAGAAATCGCTACAGACTGCGCGTAACACGGAAACGTGAAGACGGAAGTTGCTACAGGGAAGGCAGAAGTTGCTACAGCCTGCGCGTAACACGGAAATGTAAAGACGGAAGCTCTTACAGGGAAGACGGAAGTTGCTACAGACTGCGCGTAACACCGAAACGTGAAGGCAGAAGCTCTTACAGGGAAGACGGAAGTGGCTACAGGGTAGACAGAAACAGTATTCCCCTAGTAGCAACTATGTTAAATGTTAAGCGATCATAAAAAACCGGAGTCTTCTACAGTATTTTTCACCTCAATTATTGTGTGCTTACGAATAGTGAGAGCGTTTTAAATAACGTCCAGTAGGTGAACCTAGAACTTGTCCTTTGTTATAAATCAGATTTCCCCGCAAAAAGGTACTCTTCACCCGTCCGGTTAACTCGGCTCCTTCAAAGGGTGTATAGCCTTGTTGCGATTCCGACTCAGCAGCACGTACCACAAAGCTTTCATTGGGATCTACCAGCACTAAATCAGCATCATAACCAATAGCAATATCACCTTTTTCTAACAAACCAAAGCGCCGCGATGGGTTCCAAGATAGTAACTTAGCCATCTGGTTGTAAGACATCCCCCGCTTGCTACCTTCACTAAATACACCAGAAAGTAAATATTCTGTACCACCAAAACCAGATTTTGCTAACCAAATATTATTTGGGTCTTTAGCACTTCTTTTTTGTTCAGCAGAACAGCAAGCATGGTCGCTAACTATCCAATCTACTTGATTATTAAGTACTGCTTGCCACAAGTATTCCACATCGGCACGGGGACGAATAGGAGGGTTGACTTTTGCCCAAGTAGCTGTCGGGGTATCAACATCTAATAGCAAATGTCCGACAGTCACTTCTCGCCGAAAGTTGATATGAGGAAAAGCAGTTTGCATAGCTAAAGCCGCTTCCATTGCTTTACGCGAACTCAGGTGCAACAAATTGATATTTGCACAGTTAGTCTCATGCGCCAAATAAGAAGCAATGCAAATTGCTAAACCTTCGGAGTGAGGTGGACGTGCGGCACTGTAAGCGTGTAGTCCGCTTAGGCTAGAATCGTTTTCAACTATTTTGGTATAGGCGTTGAGAATTTCTGCAACTTCGCAATGCAAACTCAAGCTGATAGTATCTCGCGCTTCTGGATGTGCTTCCATCAAGCGAGTTAGACCACGCATAATAAATTCAAAATGGGCAAAGTCGTACCGTTCCTCTTTATTAATCATCAAAAAGAGGTTTTGCTGGTCTGACAAACCATGCAACCCATAGCCGCCATAAAACATGAATATTTTAAACGAAGATACACCGTGTTCTTCAAACAATAGAGGTATTTCGTCGATATGCTGGCTAGCTATAGGTGCGATGTGATAGCTGTAATCTACAAAAAAATTACCTGCGGATAACGCCAACACCTCTGGAAAAAAATCGCGGTAGGAGCCGCCTTTGTTAAGATAATACTGCCCTGTACGGATGTAATTTAAGCTAGTAGTCACGCCTCCCATTGCGGCTGCTTTGGTTTCAGTTACAGCATCTTTGTCGAGAGGTTGGTAGATACCTATGTGCATATGGGCATCTACGACTCCAGGAAAGCCTAACAGGCTTTTGCCATCAAATACTTCCTTACCTGTGTCTGGGCTAATATTAGGGGCAATCTGAGCAAATTTTCCATCTTTAATGCCTAAATCAAGTAGTTCGATTGCATCCTTATGGGGACGAACTACCCGCACATTTTTGATAATTTGATCTAATACAGGAGTTTCAGACACAGTAGACCTCCCACTAAAATGAGTACATAACCCAAAATTTTAATGTTCAAAAAGGATATGAACACAGATGATATTATTCCATTGAACCATTGTACAAGTTCAGATCCAGAACTCTGGATACTTGTTTTTTAGCTACTGATAAATGAGTGCCTTAGTTTAGTCAGAAATTCCAACATCCAATCGGGACGAAAACCAAATTCCATCATTATATAACGGTTTTTTATAAGTTCATCTTCAGGAGAAAAGACAATGGAACATTTTAATGAGTATCATATAGACCCAAAGCAATTTTATTTTCTCAATAGTTTTCAAGATAGCTGGCAAGTGATTAGAGATGAGTTTACAAGCTTTATCAATAATGCATCTCATGAGGAGTTAAAACTCACTTACGATATTCTGGGGCCTAAAAGTCAAACGATTAAAACCAAGGGTGATGCAAAATACAGTGCTTTTGGTATTTTATTTCAAGGTTTGTTTATTGAACAATATATTCAAACGTATCAAATACAATATCCTGATTATGGATCAGATGCTGCATCACAAAAAGCACTTGCATTAAGAGAGAAATATTTCCCAAACTTGGCGAAAGTTATAGAAACAGTAAATTATCTTGATGATGGGATTATCAGAAACGTGTATTATGGTACATTCCATCCTGGCTTGGATATCAAGCTACATGTGAACTATAATCCTCATATGAATCGTGGGTATCTAGGATTAATCGTGCCAGAGGGGGATGTGGCTATGAAAATATGTCACGATCAACTTTATTGGCATGAAGGGAAATTCATGGTTTTGGATCATAGTTATCCACACTGTCCACATAATTACACCAATTATGATAGAACTGTTTTGGTTGTAGACTTTTTTAAACCCGATAAACCTAGAGATGAAGTTATCGGATTTGAAAAAGAGCAAGTTACACAACGTATGCAAGATAATCCTTATAGCTTAGGCGTTTTTGGTAAAAGCGACAAAGCTAAAGAAGAAGATTTTATCAAATATGGTTTAGCTCATCAATTAGAGTGGAATAAAGCCTTAAAAGCTTAGTATAATGCACTTTTGATTGTTGATGGTGCGTTAACTGAAAGCATAACGCACCCTACATTTGAAATTCTCAACGTAGCTTTAAATCTTTGCGCCAATTTACTTATATCAATGAATGTAAAAAGTTACAAAAAGTTAATAGCAAAGCAACTTAACCAAGATTTTAAATCTGCTGTTGAAATTGTCGAAATTCCTTTTACCCAACCTACTGCTAATGAACTTTTAATTCAAAACAAGTTTGCTGGGGTTAATGGTGGCTTTGACACCTTGCTTTGCCGTGGTGATGTTCCCTATGTTAACTTAATTCCTCCCTTTGATTTAGGAGTGGAAGCGGTGGGAAAAGTTGTTGCTATGGGTGAAAATGTTAAAGATTTTCAAATAGGTGATGCTGTCATAACTACAGCACGTGGTGGTGGTTATCGAGAATATCAGGTTATTGATGCAAACTTAGTGGTGAAGGCACAAGAAGCAACACCAGAGTTGCTAACACTAATGCCTACAGGTGTATCAGCTTTGGTTGCATTAGAACAAGTGGGGGAGATGAAAAGTAATGAAGTGGTTTTAGTAACAGCAGCAGCAGGGGGAACTGGTCATATTGCGGTGCAATTGGCAAAGCTAGCTGGTAATCATGTCATTGGTACTTGTAGTTCTGAAGCGAAGGCAGATTTACTAAGGGAATTAGGGTGCGATCGCATTATCAACTATCGCACAGAAAACCTCAATCAAGTCCTCAAGCAAGAATACTCCAATGGCATTAATTTAATTTTTGAATGTGTAGGCAAAGCAGTATTTGATACTTGCGTTGAAAACTTGGCAGTCCGGGGACGCTTAGTAGTGGTTGGTTTTATCTCCGAATACGCAAAAGAGTTGCAACAGATTACACAACCACGCATTTACCACCAACTGTTTTGGAAAGCTGCTTCTGTTAGAGGCTTTCTCATGCCTCATTATAAGGAGTATATGGCAGAGGGACGCGATCGCATCTTAAACCTGTTCTACACACACAAACTCAAAGTTGCCGTTGACCCAAAACAGTTTCAAGGCATAAAATCTATACCCAACGCTGTAGAATATCTCCTCAGTGGTCAGAATTGTGGCAAAGTAGTTGTCAGGTTTTAAGTAACACGGTATTAATCTATATCTAGTCAGGGGTAAGAATGACACAAGATTCAGAAAATACTCTAAAAGTTGCTCGGCAGGCATTTGAGAACCTGACGCATGGTTTGGCGACAGGAGAGTGGGAACCATTATTAAATATGCTCACAGAAGATTTTACCCTTTGGTTTCCAATGGGTAAATTCCACGGTTTAAATGTGGGAAAAGAGCGAGCTAGAGAATTTTTCGAGTACGTTTCTGAATCCTTCAATCCTGGTTTGAACCTGACTAGTCTAGACCGTGTTACTAGTAATGAAACAACAGCTGTCTTTGAGTTTCGGGATGAGGGACTCTTATTCGGAAAGCCTTACAAAAATCGGGTAGCAGTTTCTTTTGATGTGCGTGGAGACAAAATTTACAGCTATAGGGAATACTTTGGCAGCGATGGGAAATCATATTAAATAATTCATGATTCGTAATTCAGAATTATTTAATATGCTTTCCTTAGTTACTCTCAGGGTTAAGTTCGCTGATTTCTCTACATTTAGCCTCTGCGGCTTGATATGCTGCCAAGTAATCTTGACCACCCAACATCACATCACCGTAGTATTCATAAGGTGGATCACCATAGATTGGTAATGGATCATCTTCCGGATAATCTTCTTTTGATTCTTCAATGATGGCTTTCAGTTTTTTAACAGTCAGCCTTTGTGCTGCAAAATACCAGAGTTCTTGGGGATTTTTGTTTAGGTGCGGTAATGTGGGATCGATAATGCGGACATCAGAGGCGTCGCCAATCTCAATCCAACTGTGTTCAATCGGTCTGTATGGTTTCCCCGCAAAAGCTAAAAATCCCTGAATATATCTAGCTCCCTCAGTGGATAATGCTGCTTTGTAAGCATTATCAAACGGAGTGCTAGCTCTGCTGTTTATGTCTTCAGCAATTTTGATTGACAGCGTTTCATCCAATAGTTTGTTCATCAATAGCAAGGATTAGAGCAGCCGTAAAAATATATTACCATTGCTGCTTACCATTTTGCTTGACCAAACAAAGCATGGGGTAGGGAGAGAATCAATACAGTTGAGTTAAAGAAATTTATCTGTTAAGGCAAGCAGGGGGAGCAGGGGAGGCAGGGGGAGCAGGGGAGGCAGGGGAAGCAGGGGGAGAAAAAAGGCTTAACTCAACCGTATTGTTGAGAGAATAACTAATAGCTAACTTTATTTTGTATTAATCACTATCTGTAAATTTATTAATAGTTATTTTTGCTACTTAACTATGATTTAGGCTATGGGTTAGCGATCGCCTTTGAAAAAACTTTGCGATTTACTGAATTTCAGATTTTTAGCGATCGCACTTTTATTCTCTTCGCAAAAGCAAATAAATATTTAGGTAAATGTCACGTAGCGCAGTTAGTTATTCTACCTGACATTTATCTATAAAATCACGAGGTTATGGAGGGATCAGGTTTTATCCTAACCATCTTAGGATGACAGGGACTTCCCCAACAAACCTGACCAGAAGGCATATTAGTAAAAACACTACTACGAGCGCCAATCACCGCATTAGCCCCGATTTGCACTCCTGGCCCAACGAAACAATCTGCTGCTACCCATGCACCATTGTCAATTGTGATACTAGCTGTTTTCAACCCAAAGGCAGGGTCTTGCATATCATGACTACCAGTACATAGATAACTTTTTTGGGAAATTACGCAGTGTTCACCGATGCGAATCTGATCAAGGCTATATAAAACTACGTCATCTCCAATCCAACTATAGTTGCCAATGGTAACTTTCCAAGGGTAAGTGAAGCGAGCGGTAGGTCGAATTAATACCCCTTTACCAATATGAGCGCCAAATAGTCGTAGCAAAGCACAACGCAGACTATTTAACGGTTGAGGAGTTAGAGGAAAAGCGATCGCTTGTACAAGCCACCATAAGAAAATATACCAAGCTGGACGCCCCCGATCAAACCAAGATTGGTCATATTTGCGTAAATCTACAAAAGGTTGGTCATTAGTCATTAGTCATTGGTCATTAGTTATTTCTCACGAGTCAATGGTCAATAGGTTTCCCTCTGCTTCACTGGTTTCTTGCTCCCCTGCTTCCTTCGGGGTAGTTGCAGTATTTAAGTGACCACCACAGTTACGTAATTCGTAGAGTTTAACGCCAATTTGATATTCATATTGACTTAGCAAGCGTGCATAGATATATCCGGCTTTACCATCCAGAAAACCGCGTTGAATAATATAAAATAAAATAAACCGTAACATGGGTTTAAATGGCAGGTGTACCCACACTTTTTTCAAAAAGCGCTTGCGTTGGACTGCATCACCAAATAGATTCGCGCCGATAGTGCCGCTATCATCTTTCCCTGTGAGAATATTAAAATAAACGCTGGCTTCCCAGTTGGAATAGCGATTGTGCCGTTCTAACCAATGGTAAAGATCGCGGAAGTCTTCATGGAGCATATCATTTTTGAGATACCCAACTTTGCCCTGTAAAATCACATGCTCGTGAACTTCGTTATCACCAGTATTAGGAATATCTTCTGTATTTAGGTTTTCGTAGCGACCTTTTTTATGTTGAAATAAACGTAGATTCCAATCGGGATATTTCCCACCATAACGAATCCATTTTCCTAAGAAAAATACCCGACGGTTGAGGTAATAACCTGTATATTCAGCATTTTGAATTGCTTGATCAATTTCTTCCCAAAGTTCGGGGGTTATGCGCTCATCGCAATCTACAATTAGCACCCATTCATTACGAAAAGGTAGATTATCTAAAGACCAATTTTTCTTTTTCGGCCAACGTCCATTAAAGTGGAATTGGACGATATTTACACCGTGACTTTTAGCAATTTCAATGCTGTTATCGGTACTTTGAGAATCTACTACAAATATTTCATCTGCTCTGCTGAGGCTAGCGAGGCAGGCTGGCAAGTTTGCTTGTTCGTTTTTTGCCGGAATTAATACAGAAACTGGTATTTTAGATGACATATTAAGTATAAATTATATTATTGGTTATTTCTTATTTGATGTAGATAAAAGTCCTTGAATAGCAGCATTTAAGTAACCAATTTGACCGTAAGCATAGACAAGTTTATCAAACCGTTCTGCTGGATCAGAGAAATATTGCAATGCTTTATATAAGCCCCGCACAAACCGTTCGCTACCTCGCTGCAATTGAGCAATCCCAGCTTTACCAGCGAGTTGTTCTCGATAGCATTCACTGATACCCTGCCACCAGCCTCGGTTTAAAAACCAGGAGCGTTGGAGGCGTTCTGGAGCAACATTGTGAGCAACCAGCGCTTCGGGAAGATAAGCGACTTGCCAACCACGCTGTAGGGCAAATTCGGTCATTTGCAGTTCTTCATTTGATAGTAAATTTTTTCCGACTCGACCGAGATGAGGATCAAAACCGCCAATTTCTTCTAGGAAACTGCGGCGGATGGAGTAATTTAAGCCTCTGGGCGTTAAGCCAGGTTGCTCGATGTAGATGAAATTGTCACCCAAATCGTATGCACCCAGATTTGCAGCTAGCCCTGGAGATAACCACTGTGGTTGCTGGATTCCTTCGGGCCAGATGAGAGTGACTTTGCCACCTGCGATCGCTAGTTTAGAATTATTGTAATAGGCTAAATCTAAAACTTGTAGCCAGCCCTTGCTCGCAACGGCATCGTCATCCAGATAAGCAAGAATATCACCACGCGCTACTTTTGCACCCGTGTTACGGGCGACAGATAAACCAATAGTGGGTTCAAATATATATTTCAGGCGCGGATTGTGAACCCTTTGTTCTACAACCTCACGGGTGCGATCGCTAGATCCATTATCAACTACCACAACTTCAAAGTCAGCAGCAAAATCCTGCTCTAAAAGACTATCAATTGCAGCCCCTAAATAGGTATCTCGATTGTGGGTACAGATAATGGCAGAGATTTGGGCGTCTGGCATAGATTTTATTTTGGATTTGAGATTTGGGACTTTCCTGCAAAACGCTACACGTAGTTTGCTTTCACTAAGTGGTACGGCTACGCTCAGTCGAACGATTTTAGATAAAAATCTTAAATCCAACGCACATCTACTGAGAGTTAATCTAAACTAAAAATTACCCACCCACCAACCGAGTTTCTTCGGAAATAAACTTTAAAACTTTACGTTTGTTGAATATGACTGTGTAAAACTACAAGTGTTTGAGCCAGTTGACTCAGACGGGTTTCCAAAGATTGCTTGCGTCCCAACAGTTGACGTAACTTTTGGTAACGTGCGATCGCCATACTAACATTAGGAACCTGATCTGCTGGACATGGGCGCGACCAGACTTTACCAGCATCGTCCACACCACAAAGACGGTAGCCAGTAATAGATGATTGATAAGATACTTTTCCACCAGTCGCGCAAATTTCTTCTACGTAGTTCATCAGGCGGTCTACTTCTGCATGGCGCAGTGTTGCAGTTCCTCCTGCCTCTGGTTCGGTGGGATTGGATTCTAACCAACCATTAACAATTGGCCCTTCTAAGTAAATATCCTGAATTTGCTTCAAAATATTTTGCAGTTCTGTTTGCCAACCGGCGACAGTTTCCTGAATTTCTAGCAATAGATTCATCGCCAATGCTGGATTTGCTCCGTGACGATGGCTACTAAAGCTCGGAGTTTTTAACTTGGGTAGACTGGGTGTTTTACCACCATTCTCTTCTGCCTGAAAGGTTTGTACAGAGTCATGGTGAGGAAAGAAATTTTCTTCAGAAGGATAATCACTCTCAGTATCTTTGCCCAAGTCTACTGTTTGTTCTTCCTGAGAGGATGGAGCTTGTGTACTTTCTGTCGATTCATTAGCTCCGACACTGATTCTAAAGGAGAAAGGTCGTTTTGTCGTCGTCGAATCAACTGTTTCAGCGGCAGAGGCAGTGCCGCGATTCCCTAAATCGTGTAGAGTTGCTTCTATGCGTTTTAAGCCTGCGTTCATAAAGACATCCTAAAGTTTGCTTTCCCCAATGGTGTTGAATAATTGAGAATGGGGTTGTTGGGATTTTTGGCTTTTGCCAGTTGTGACATCAATCTAATTCGTAATTCGTAATTCGTAATTAGAAAGGGTTTTTACCTGGTGCATAATGACGCTAGTCCTGTTTGCGGTGGGGCTTCAATCCTGACTGGAAACAGAATTATGAATTATAAATTTTAAATGGTGCTGGTGCTAATTTTATCCCTTAAAAGTTATTTGAAACCAAAAATCTCGTCAATGTAGTAAAAGATTGCGGTGATAAATTACAACTGTAGGCATATTGGTAGAGAAGGCTGGAAGGAGACGGCAATATTTCTCCAGCAAGAACTGCCCTCTGTCTCCTGCCTCTCTTGTTAAAATACTCAGAAAACAACTTTGGGTAAAATCATTTTAGTAACAGGGCCAGCACGATCTGGTAAAAGTGAGTGGGCGGAAACTCTGGCTATGCAGTCAGGAAAAGCAGTTGTTTACGTAGCAACAGCCACTGATAACCCCGATGACCAAGAATGGCATCAACGCATTTTAGAACACCAAGAACGTCGCCCTCAAGACTGGATAACTTTATCTGTACCTGTGGAACTGTCTGCGGCCCTCGCCGATGCTAAACCCTATAGCTGTCTTTTAGTTGATTCTTTAGGAACTTGGGTTGCTAATCTCTTAGAAGAGGACGAATCTAGCTGGGAAAACATTGTTGCAGAGTTATTAGAGACAGTGGATTTAGTTGCTGCTGATATGCTGTTTGTAGCAGAAGAGGTAGGTTGGGGTGTGGTACCAGCTTATCCCCTTGGGAGGGCATTCCGCGATCGCTTGGGTTCTTTAGTGCGCCAGCTAGCTGCACTTAGCCACACTGTTTATTTAGTTATTGGTGGTCATATTCTCAATCTAAGCGTCCTTGGTTCGCCATTGCCAATTAGAGGGGAAGGAGTGGTGATGAGTCAAGATTCTTAATTGATTCAAATTAATTCCAAATCTAAATTAAAATCTAAAATTGTAATATGGCAACCAAACAAGAAGTTAAGGGATACCTTGCCTACTGGTTTCAGTTGGGTAAGAAGGTGATTACGGGCAACGGTAAGGCAAGCATTTTGCCCCAATCGGTGCTAAATGGCGATCGCTATAGTGAAGAATTTGAAGAGTGCTGGCAAAAAATTCTCTCACCGGAATCGGGTGATTGTTACCTGGAGGGTACTCAAGAAACCATTGCTGAACTATTGACACCAGCATGGGATATGGTGCCTTGTGGTCGTTGCAGTATGCCAGTAGCCGCGCGAAACGTCGGGATGCCGGCGTTATTATGCCCCTGTAATGATTTACCTAACTGGCCTAATACCGAATTACCCGCGCCGCGAGAACCAATTAAGACTCAAGACCAACTTCAAACAATTCGCGATCGGCTTGTAGACAATATTAGGTAAACAACTAATTTAGAAATCTGACAAGTTTTTTGTAATTATTTGATTGTAAAAAGGCGTTGGGAAAACGCACTTTTTTTAAAAATGGGATGAGAAACGCTCCGACACCGTTGACGGTTGACGGTTAACAGTCTTTCGTGTTATCCCATCCCCTTTTGAGGGATGGGATGAGCTTAATTTAATATGTATGTCTGTAGTTGTGCGCCCCTAGTGTCTGGATTTTACGCAATTAAGCAGAAAGATGGATGGGAATATTTGTGAACTTTTACATGGTCAGGACTTACGCAAAATTATGAGACGAACCGCATAGACGCGGAGCGGCTTCCCGCAGGGTAGGGCGCAAAGGACACAAAGTAATAAGAGTTTGAGAGAGTTTTCGCGTAAGTCCTAATGGTTTTTTGAGAATTGCGATCGCTCTATTGAGTATCTGTGATTCATTTATTGGATAATTTATTTGTTGGAAATTTCTTAGTTTACTTTGGTGCTTCGAAATTTGGCGTTGGACAAGTTTTATTGACAAAATCACACTGGTAAATATAGGGTTCTTGCCAACTCAGAGGAATTTCTAATAAATCTCGCGTTCCTGTCATACCTTGTCCAATAAATAGTAACAAAGCAATACAGTTTAATATTGTATGGACGATGCGCCAGCGATTGGACTTATCTTGATAAATATCTTGAACAATTGCTAATGAAAAAATCATCAGCAGTGCTGCGCTAATGCCAATATAATAATGTGACCAATACCACTCATTGGTGCGGCGATACACTCCATCCTGACAGCCTAGTATTACTAAACCAGCACCAGTTAAAGTTGCAAAAACTGCCCGCCACACTCGCTGTTTTGCCCGAAAAAGTAATACTAAAGATGCAATGGTAGCAGCAAATATTAATACGATAAAAACAACTTGAAAAGGTGTTCCATTCCACAATTGATTTTTGATAATATTTTTGCCGATAGGGTAGCTTAATCCAATTAAAGTTAGTCCGACAACTGCACTTGTTAGCCATTCACCTAACTGCTTATGCTCTACACCCACCACTGGAGGAATTTTGCTCTTACTCCCGCCTACAATTTGCAATCTGCGTTGGCGTGTTTGCCAAGCAAAATTAACCACTGTACCAATGAGTGGGAACACGAATATAACTGCGATCGCTGGATGTAAAAGACCAAGCAAATCTGTTATTTGCATACAATACCCTTTTAATGAATCATTAAAATCATATCAAAGGGCAATATAAAGTATCCTCCTAACAGTTAAATTAATTTAAGATGAGAATCTGGTTAATATTTCTTATTTTTAGCTTGTGTTAATAAAAAATTTGTGCAGCCTATCATGCTATAAACTAGCAGATAACTTATTATTAGGTGAAATATTACGTCGGCGCAACTTAGGATATTTAATCAATTTCCAGACCGAATAATAATTGTCACTGTAAACAATATCTGTCTTTAATCTATACTTTTTTTCGATTGTTTCGCGCCAAGCGTTTGAAGGATTGAGTAAAAATACATCAACAAATGCATCAGGAATTTGGGGAATTTTTTGATTGTTCACCAACAAAAATCGGGCTTTTGGTTCTAAAAGATAGCTCAAAGAAAAGACATTTCCATAATTATTCCCCAAAGCATCACTAATCAAAAGTGGACGAGTCGCTTGATTGATGATTTGAGCAACTTGTGGATTGCCATAGCTCATACCCTTATTCCACCAAGTTTCTGCCTGGGAATTCACCTTAGAAGAAATCAGTCCACAAATAATCACTAATGCCATAATTATGTGCCAAATGCTCCGGCGTGACACGCTTCCATTATATATTTGCGTAGCGAGTAGGTAAGCAACAGCCACTTGGATTCCTAAATAAGATGGTATGAAATATGCTTCAGTAAATGGTTGCATGCTCCCAGGACTTAGCAGTATTAGAGGTAGCGCTGGTACTACAATCAATGTAATGACAAAAAACCAGACTTTATAGTTAGTTGTTAAGCAAAGAAAAGTAATTGAATATCCTACCAAAACTAAGAAAATTGGTATAATCAAATAATTAAAAGGATTACTTAGGCTAAGGTCTATGTCAAAAAAAATCCGACTTAACTGCATTAGTAAAAAGGGAAATGTAGGCAACAAGTTTTGCTGCGTTTCTGTTTTGTCTGATGAAATCAAAAATTGAAAAAAGTCACCTATTACAACTGTTACCCAAGGCATGAAGGCTAAGAAACCTACAAGTGATGCTAACAGATAAGTTCTGACAGTTTCAGTCAACTGAAATTTGGCAGTAACCATCACATAAATTCCATGAGCAACTGCTACAAATCCGCTCCAAATAAATGTATAAAAGCTAATAGCTAAAGTTATTGCATAAATACTCCAAATAGCGAATAAATCAGGTCGCTTCCTTTGTTTTACTGGCTCATATTTATCTTGTAATTCCAGCCGCATTGCTCGCAGCAGAGATGCACTGGATAACAATATGGTGACTAACCAAAGAATATATTCTTGTGCTTCTTGGGCATAAACTAGATGAATTGGGGAAACTGCCATAAGTGCGATCGCTACCCCAGGAACCGATAACGGTACATTAAATAATTCTCGACATAGCCAATAAACACAAGGAAAAACCAGTAAACTGATGCAGGCAGATAAACTTCTAATTGCCGTCACCGAATTACCAAAGATTTCCATCCACAATCTGGCTATTATGTAATAAAGCGGTGGATGGTGAGAATCTTCTTTTGCCAAAGTCATAATTGTGTCATTTAAGCTTTTTTCTGGATTTACACCTTGAAATTGGGCAAAACTTTCTCCGCCAATGACAAGATTATTAAAAAGTCGCTGTTTTGCTTCATTAATTGTGTAACCAGAAATCCGCAATGAGGTATAAGTTTCATCATGCCAGTAAACTTTGCCATCAAGGTTAAAAAAGCGAAACAATATACCCATCGCCAATAAGAAAATAATTAAAAATCGCAACCAACTCGGAGCAAATTTGAGGTGGCGCATAACTGGGGTTCCTAAAAATTTTCTCAAATCATTTAATTAAGCAGAGTGGATGAGGTATCGTAGCTACGCCCGCCGTAGACATCGCCAAAACTTCAAGCGCAGCCTATTTGTTAAACATCGCCAACTGCACTTTAATTTGATTGGGAAGATTGGCAATCAACACCTCTCCTTTATTAACTACAAAAAGAATTGGACAAGGTTGTATCAAATCCCGCAAAACTAGACTTAGTTTTGAAACCGAAATCCGAATGGAGTGTAAAATACACTAAGTGTAGCTGCATCTGTGGTAAAACGACTCTACAGCTACCGTGCATTCGGCGATCGCGTACCCGCCTACCGTAGGCGATTGTTAACTAATAAGAATTCAAGGTAGCAGTTTAAAGTAGCTGTATCAGCAGATTGAAATTACTGCCTTGGCAAGACAACTCTTGCTTTTAACCTATGCGAGGCTAAGATCGCGCAGATGCCACAGCAGAACTTCTTGCGTCCGATTCCAAAAAGGTTATTGAGGGTGCCGCTCCGTGTAGCTCTTGTAGTACCTTTCATCCTGCAAATTTCTGCTGCTGTAGGATTAACAGCATTCTTGTCTTTAAAAAATGGTCAGAAAGCTGTTAATGACGTTGCTACTCAGCTGCGGAATGAAGTTACTACTCGAATTCATCAACATGTCACCGATTACATAAAAATCCCCCAACTCGTCACTCAGATTAACGCCAATTCTGTCCATATTGGTGAGCTAAGTTTAAAAAATGGAAAAGTTTTAGAACACCATTTATGGCATCAAATACAGTTATTCAAGCCCTTAAACCCGATCGCTTTTGCAAATACACAAGGAGAAATTCATTCGATTGATCGCCTTAAGGATGGCTCACTAGTCATCCGAAAAAAAGATCAATCAACAGGTAACAATTATTATACTTACGCCACGGATGATGAAGGTAATCGTGTCAAGTTAATTAAAGTTAACAAAATCTTTGATCCTCGCACTCGCCCCTGGTACATAAATGCTGTGAAAGCAGGTAAATCTACTTGCACAGAAATTTATCCCTATTTCTCTTCATCAGGGCTAGCATTCAGTGCAACCCAACCTCTTTATGACCAGACAAATACTTTGCTTGGAGTGACGAATGCAACGTTATCTCTCTCGCAACTGAATGAGTTTTTACACACTTTAAAGATTGGTCGTTCAGGAAAAACCTTTATTGTCGAGCATTCTGGAGATTTGGTAGCAACTTCAACGGCGGAGCAACCTTTCATTGTGAGTGATCAGGGTGGCAAAAAAACGTACAAACGGCTTAGAGCGATCGCCAGTAGCGATCGGATCACTCGCCTAACAACACAGTATTTGCAGTCACAATTTGGTAGCTTTAGAAACATTTCTTCTAGCCAGCAGCTAGAATTTGAAATTGATCGCAAGCGGCAATTCGTACACTTAATGCCCTTTGCAGCCGACTGTGGGCTAAATTGGATGATTATCGTGGTGGTTCCCGAAGCCGACTTTATGGAGCATATCGAAGCCAACACCCGAACCACTATTTTGCTGTGTTTAGGAGCTTTGATACTAGCTACAGTCATAGGAGTGATTACTTCTCATTGGATTACTCAACCAATTCTCCATTTGAGCTTTGCCTCTAAGGAAATTGCTAATGGGAAGTTAGACCAAACCGTTACATTAGAGGGTATCAACGAACTAAGAGTTCTTGGTCAGGCTCATAATCAAATGGCTACTCAATTACAAGAGTCATTTGCTGGACTATTAGAGGTTAACAGGCAGTTAGAAGCTGAAATTAACGAGCGCAAGCAGGCAGAAGAACAGTTGCTACATAATGCGTTTCACGATGCACTAACAGGTCTACCCAACCGAGCTTTCTTTATGGAGCGTTTAAAACAGAGGCTCCAGCGAGCCAAACGGCAGGAGAATTATTTATTTGCTGTAATATTTCTCGACCTGGATCGGTTTAAGGTGATCAATGACAGTCTCGGACACCTAAAAGGAGACCAATTTCTACTTGCTATTGCAAATAAATTAGAAGTATGTATACGCTCCACGGATACAGCTGCACGGCTTGGGGGAGACGAATTTACAATCCTGCTTGACGAAATCCAGAATTTATCAGATGCCATCAAAGTAGTTGAGCGGATTCAACAAGAATTGACATTACCTCTTGAGCTTGACGGGCAAGAAGTATCTACAACAGCAAGTATTGGCATCGCCCTGAGTTCGACAGTAGACTATGACCAAGCAGAAAACTTGCTAAGAGACGCTGATACGGCTATGTACCGAGCCAAGGCGCTGGGCAAAGCACGCTATGAACTATTCAACCCAGAGATGTATAGTAATGCTCTAGCTAGATTGCAGTTAGAGAACGATCTACGCCGAGCGATCGAACGCCACGAGTTTGACGTTTATTACCAACCGATTGTTTCCCTGACTACTGGCAGGATTTTAGGCTTTGAGGCTTTGCTGCGCTGGCAGCATCCGGAGCGTGGTCTAATTTTGCCAACAGATTTTGTCCCTCTAGCAGAAGAAACCGGACTGATTGTCGAGATTGGCTACTGGGCGCTACATGAGGCGTGCCGACAGATGCAAACTTGGCGAGTGCGCGATCGCATAAACTCGCTAGAGAAAATCAGCGTCAATCTCTCAATCAAGCAATTTTCTCAACCGGATTTGATTGAGCAGATTGGGGAAATTTTGCACTCGACTGGTCTTGATGCTGGCAGTCTCATGTTAGAAATTACTGAAAGTGTAATTATGGAGAATGACAATGAAGTAAATGCCGCACTTTCAAAACTTCAGAAAATGGGCATTGAGTTCTCAATTGATGATTTCGGTACAGGCTACTCTTCTTTAAGCCGTCTTCATAGCTTTCCGATTAGTGTGTTAAAGATTGACCGTTCTTTTGTTAGCTTAATAAATGCTAATGGCAAGAATTTAGAAATTATCGAGACAATTATCACACTGGCACACAAATTAGGTATGGATGTGACCGCCGAAGGAGTGGAGACAAAAGAGCAGTTAGCATTTCTGAGAAAATTGAACTGTGAATGTGGACAAGGATATTTTTTCTCGTGTCCGTTGGATAACGCGGCAGCAGTGGCATTAATCGTGAAAAATCCTCAGTGGTAAAGCTTTTTTGAGAGGATTTGGATAACGCCATCTGGCAAAGTCTGCAATATTAGATATAGTTAAAAAATCAATTGTCTGAAACTGCCGATCAATAGCTGGAAGGCTACATATCTTAGCTCCAATATTCAAGTACGCCTGCAAAATTTTAGGAATATCAACATTATATGAATCTGGTGGATAACTTTGAGACAGTTCTAGACAAAATTGTGAATTTGGATAAACCAAAATACTTGGATGCATCAAGCGATTTTGCCGAAAATAATCATAAGCACAAGTAGCTTGCCAAGGACATTGTGTTAGTAATGATGCACAGCCAAAGAAATATTGATTTTTACTCCAAATGAGATAGTTTGCCAGCCCTTCCCAGAGGAGTAAAAGTGCCTGAATATTGCGGTATTCTTTAGTTATACATGTACGCCCAACCTCAACTGATGCCTGAAGCACAGAATTAGGAATCGCATTAAGATTAAATATATCGGCGGCATCAAAGCCTAATCTTTGAGAAGCCATTGTATAGGTTTGCATCCGATAAGTTCCAATTGTTTTACCCGTTTGTTTGGAGATCAAGATTAAATGATGGCAAACTGCATCAAATTTATCTATATCCATTTGGGTAAACTTAGAAGCCGAAAATCCCAAACCTAGTTCAAGATTAAAAACTTCAAACCGTAACCGAAAGATTGATTCTAATTCTTCTTCAGTTGATGCCAGTCGTAGGATATATTTTTCAGTTTGAAGGACGGGGAAATCTTCCAGGGGGTGAGGAGGATTTAGCGGGTAATTGATGTTGCGTCCAGAAACTTCCATCTATCTTCCTACTTACGATTTGCGAAAATATTCTACTAGGATTTAGGCACTATACAAATAGATCACATTATGCATTAATGTGTCGAGTGTGATTGATACGGTTTTCGATAACAGAACCTCTAGAGAGCTTTTTATTCTTTTAGATTAGAGGTAGAGTGCTTTTATTATGAGCATTAATTACCAAGAAATCTGGCAATAAGATACAAAATTTCCCTTTGATATACGCTATAAATGCAATTTAGCGAAGAAAATCACAATTAGGACAGAAAAGCCCCGGATGAATCCAGGGGCTTGGATAATTTTGGTTACAATGCCTATGCGATGTCTACGACGGGCTACGCCTACGCAATCTTCGGTAAATGCACTCTTAAATACTGAATTAATTACGGTGATTATTGCTGTAGTGAACTCTTGTACCTGCCCAAAGCAACTTCTCCCGCAGCGTCTGATAGTAGGAATTGTTCTCGCGCAAAATAATAAATTTAGCCCGACAATCTGCCATCCGCACATCAACGCGGTGTCCCGGCCAAATTGAAGTACCTAAAACCCCATCTGTCCACAGCTTGGTACTCAAATCGTAATCCCCCAAAGGCCAAATACTCACCACAGAACCAGGGGGTAAAACGAGGGGGCGACTAGAAAGGCTCATTGCACAAATAGGAGTGATGGTAATCGCTTCCATACCATCATGCATAATTGGCCCATTAGCAGAAACGGTGTAACCAGTCGAGCCTGTGGGAGTGGAAATAATCAACCCGTCCCCGACATACTGATCGACTACTTCACCGTCGATTTCCATTTCTAGAATAGAAGTAATCATTCGGTCAGCGGAGGCGGGTTTGACGCAAAATTCATTCAAAGCCAGATAATGCTCACTCACTGGTTCTAAATTAGACCCATGACCCTCATACACCGCAGCTTGTAACATCATCCGCCGTTGGATAGCATAACGATCCTCAAACAGCCGATCCCAAACTTTCTCAGTATCCTGAAACTCTTCCACTGACTCAGTTAAAAACCCCAGATGACCTCCCACATTCACTCCCAGAATAGGGATGCCCGCTGGGGCTAAGTGTCTGGCACCAGTTAAAACAGTACCATCGCCACCGAGCACCAAAGCGAGATCGATTGGTTGACCTGCAGAAGCCAAAAAGACAGGATAGGGGTTGTCTTTTGGCCCGCTAGGTCCCATCAACACATGGCACTCGCGGCTTTCTAGTTGTTTAGCACAGATTTCTGCCCATTGTTTACTCCGGGCATCCCGCGCTTTATAAGCAATGATTACCTGCTTTAGTTGCACGCACAGTTACCACTTCAGGAGATTAAACTGCTCCATATCGACGGTATCGCGGTTGCGATAAATGGCAAGCACAATCGCTAAACCTACCGCCGCCTCGGCTGCGGCCACGGTGATCACAAATACTGTGAAAACCTGACCCTTAATTAATGTTGAGTCGAGAAAGTTGGAAAATGCCATTAAATTCAGATTAACAGCATTGAGCAGTAACTCAATTGACATCAGCACCCGCACAGCATTGCGGCTGGTAATTAAACCAAAGATGCCAATGCAGAATAAAGCTGCTGCTAGTAATAAAAAGTATTGGAGTTGCATGAATCTGGGTATCCCTCCTGAAAAAACCGCCTTTTTCTCTGCGAATGAAGTCGCAAATCTTACTCTCTTGTTTCGCTGGTTGTTGATACCAGTTCTCTGGGGCGTTCTTGCAAAGTCAAAACAGTTTGCCCTACTTCCGATGGCGTCAGTTGGTCTGGCAAATACTCTCGGCGTGCCAAAATAATTGCTCCTACCATCGCTATCAGCAGCAAAATGGAAGCCAGTTCAAAAGGCAGTAAAAAGTCAGTGAAGAAATGTTCTCCAATTAAAATTATCGAACTTTCACCACCCGCTATAGCAGGAGTTGAGTAGGCCCAAGGAGTAGCCAGAACCATTGTGCTTAAAAGACCAAATAATCCTACACTGACTAAACCCGTTAAGGCTTTCCGTACCCAAGAGTTCGGAAATGCTACAAAATCCTCTCGCTTGTTCACCAACATAATGGCAAACAAAATCAACACGTTAACTGCCCCAACGTAAATCAGTATTTGTGCAGCTGCAACAAAATCAGCATTTAGCAACAGATAGATTCCCGCTATGCTGATGAACACGCCCCCCAGCATAAAGGCTGAATAGACGATGTTAGAGAACAGTACCACGCCAATGGCCGCCCCAATCATCATCACGCCCAGTATGCCAAGCGATACAAACTGTACTCCTTCCGCTAGATTCACTGTTTTTTGTCCTTAGTCATTGGTTATTGGGCATTGGTCATTGGTCATTGGTCATTAGTAAAAGGCAAAGGACAAATGACAAATGACATTTATTTTTCTGTTTGTTCCACCAAGTCTTCTGGACGCGCACCCGGACGTGGCGCATCTGCGGGCAGTCCATGTGGTTCGAGGACGCCCTTGGGTAGGTAAACTAGTTCGCGCAGTGGTGTAACCATTGGATCATCTGTTACTTTATAGGGCAAACGACCCAGTGCCACGCTGTCATAGTTCAATTCATGGCGATCGTAAGTGGAAAGTTCATACTCTTCTGTCATCGATAGACAGTTAGTAGGACAAAATTCCACACAATTACCGCAAAAGATACAAACTCCGAAGTCAATGCTGTAGTGGTTGAGTTTTTTCTTTTTGCTGGCTTTGTCGAATTCCCAATCGACTACAGGCAGGTTAATCGGACAAACGCGAACACAAACTTCACAGGCGATACACTTATCAAATTCAAAGTGAATCCTACCGCGAAACCGTTCGCCAGGAATCAGTTTCTCGTAAGGGTACTGTACGGTAATCGGACGCCGCCGCATATGGTCAAAGGTAACAGAAAGTCCCTGACCAATGTAACGTGCAGCTTGTACTGTTTCTTTGGCGTAATCACCAACTTGTTTCAGGAACTTTAGCATTATGTTTCACTCTCTCTTTATTTGTCCCTTGTCCCTTGTCCGTTGTCCTTTGTCCTTGGTCATTAGTACAAATGACTAATGACTAATGACTAATGACTAACCCCCAAAGGCGAAGGGAAAGGCTAATTTTAGGGCGGCGGTTAATAGAAGATTAACCAAACCAACTGGCAACAAGAACTTCCATCCTAAATCTAACAGTTGGTCAATCCGTACCCGTGGCACTGTCCAGCGCAACAGGATGGCGACAAACACTAGTAGATAGGCTTTGAACACGGTCATGGTGATCCCCAAAGCCGCAGTTACTATTTGGAAGACGGGATTTAGTTCACTGACTCCCACCCAACCAGCGATGAGGTTGAGGGGAATGGGAAAGTCCCAACCGCCCAGGTAAAGAATTGCTACTAGTAAGGAAGAAAGGATCAAGTTTACGTAAGAACCCAGGTAGAAAAGACCGAATTTCATGCCTGAATATTCAGTCTGATAGCCTGCGACGATTTCTTCTTCCGCTTCTGGTAAGTCAAATGGTAATCGTTCGCATTCAGCTAGAGCGGCTATCCAAAAGATCAGGAAACCGATTGGTTGTCGCCAAATGTTCCAGCCCAAGATGCCGTAGCCAGACTGTTGATTGACAATATCAACGGTGTCGAGGCTGTTAGACATCATAGCGATCGCTAACACCGCCAATGACAAAGGAATTTCATAACTAATAGATTGCGCTGCTGCCCGCAACCCCCCTAAGAGGGAGTATTTGTTATTAGATGCGTAGCCAGCCATTAACAAACCAATGGGTTGAATGCTTGACAAGGCAATCCACAAGAATACGCCCATGCCGACATTGCTAATTACGATGTTCTGACCAAAGGGGACGATCAGGAATGACAGAAACACCGGAATCACAACAATAATTGGGCCAAGGGTAAACAGCCAGGGGTCAGATTTGGCTGGTACTATATCTTCTTTAAATACCAACTTCAAACCATCCGCTACAGGTACCAGCAACCCAAAAGGCCCCTGGTATTCTGGTCCAATTCGCTGCTGTGCGGCGGCAGAAATCTTTCGTTCTAACCAAGTCGCAACTAATACCCCCACTGTTGCCCCAATCAGCATCAGTATCATTGGCAGGGGCATCCAAATCGCTTTGGCTGTTCCTGCTGGTAAACCTAAATCCCGGAGGGATTCAATAAAAGTTCCTTGAAGGTCAATTCCTGAGTTCATGTTTCCACTCTTTAAGACATCGAGTCATGGTGAGTTACAACTATTAGTTAAATTAATACCTGTAAATTCACCCATTTTTAATTTTTGCCCAGATGACGCTTGATTGAAGATTTGTTGCTAATTCCCATGCCTAGTATATCGTTGGATGGTTTGAGCACTCTGAAGCGAAATGAGAACTTCTATTTATGGTTGGCATTAATGAAGAGCAGGGGAAGACAAGGGAGAAAATTTTACTTTATCCTCCTTGTCCCCCCAGCATGGCAACACAAATCCTCCGCTTCCCTTTTGGCAACGGTTGTCTACTTTGTGAAATTTTCTGCTTCCCTAAAAATGGGGTTTAACATGACTTAATAATTTTAGACTGCCGATTTGAGATTTTTTGGTACAAGCATTTCCTTTGAACTAAGAAATGAATCCAAAATCTAAAATCTAAAATCCAAAATTGCTTGACTGTCAGTTAACGTTGCTCAATGGGGGTATAAGTAACTTCGTGCCGACCATTATAAACCTGGGTAGGACGGAAAATCCGGTTTTCTGCTAGTTGTTCTTTCCAGTGGGCTAACCAACCGGCAACGCGAGCGATTGCAAATATTGGCGTAAACAAATCTGTGGGAATCCCCATTTTCCTATACACCAAACCTGAGTAAAAGTCAATATTGGGATAAATCCCTTTGCTACCTAGTTTTTCCGCTACCACTTGTTCCATTTCTTGAGCAATCTCATAGAACTTGTCATCGCCAAACTTCTCAAACAGTTGCTCTGCTAGACCTTGTAAAATTATGGCTCGTGGGTCTTTCACTTTATAGACACGATGTCCAAAACCCATAATCTTAGATTTAGTTTGCAGACAATGCTCTATGTAGGGACGGACATTTTCTACAGAGCCAATTTTTTCCAACATCTGAATTACTTCTTCATTGGCTCCACCATGCAGGGGCCCACCCAAGGTTCCCACGGCACTAGCAACCACAGCGTAAGGATCAGTCAACGTGGAAGCTGTTACCCTGGCACTGAAAGTGGAAGCATTCATTGTATGCTCAACTTGAAGTATCAAGCAGATATCAAAAATCCGCGCCATCAGAGGATCGGGTTCTTGCTCATTGAGCATATATAGAAAGTTAGCGGAGTAGTCTAAGTCATCACGGGGACGTACCGGGTCATTGCCTTTCCGCATCAGTTGGAACGCAGCTACCATCGTGGGAATGGTAGCTATCAGGCGCACTACCGAATCTCGAATGTAGGCAGGATTATGTAAGTCCCGGAGTGAATAAAATAAGCCTAAAGCAGCAGCAGAAGCTTGCAGCGCATCCATTGGGTGACCGCTTTCAGGAAAGCATTTCATCATGTCCCGAATGCGGTACTTTATTCGCCTGTGGTAACGAACTTCATGCTCAAATGCTTTCAATTCTTCTTCGCTTGGCAGTTCGCCCCAGATTAAGAGATAAGCAGTTTCCAGGAATGTACTTTTCTCTGCTAGTTCCTCAATCCGGATGCCACGATATTCTAGTATTCCCTTTTGCCCATCAACATAGCTGATACTTGATTGGGCGGCGGGAATGCCTTCTAAACCAGGCTTGTATTCGCACACCATCATGGCACCACCATTCGCTTTGTGAAATATCTGATCAAGCTAACTTACCAGAAATTATTGTCGCTATAACAGTAGCCCTTTTAACAACAATCGAAAATGTTGAAAAACTGTTATAGCAGGTACTTGGGTGGTGTCAACCAAAACATCTGACTCCGACCCAAAGGAGAACCTGTTTCTGGTAGTTTTATCCCAATCATACCTGCTTTTTTCAAGACTAAGCTTCCTTTGACTTCTCCCCATAGGAGAATTTCTGCCCAATTGGTCAAATCAGGTTCGTGTCCAACCAGTGCCAGTTGGGTATTTTGGGAATAATTTCTTGGCTCTAACCAGTCTTTTAGCCAACTAGAAATTTTACCATCGTGGGCGAGGTGGCTAGATTCTTCTAATTTGGAGCTTAATTTTTCTGCTATGAGGATATCAGCCGTTTGGCGGGCCCGCACTAAGGGGCTAGTGAGAATCAAGTCAAAGTTTAATCCCAATTTAACAAGTTTCTGAGCAACTTTCTCAGTTTTTTGCCTTCCTTCTTTGGTAAGACTGCGCTCCTCATCCTTGATGCCTAATCCTTTATCTTCGGCAATGCCATGACGAATTAAGTATAGTTCCATAGTTTGAATTTTGTTAGCATAATGGGCGTAGCCCCTACCTAGTTACCAGTTACGTCTGATGTCAATGAATCCATCCTAACTTTAATAATCATTACGTGTTCGTTGATATACCATCTGTCCTATGCAAACTCGAGAACACAACGATCTGCATCAATTAGAATATCAGTATCAACGATAGTTGAGTTAGTCATGTAACTTTGATCACTCATTTTGTCTAAACATCACGCACCCAAGCAGTGCTATCAGCTAAATCTTGGCGATGTCTACGACGGGCTACACCTACGCTCCACATCCAATAAAAGTATCATTTATCAAGTCAGAATCTGGCGACTCAGAGGCGGGTTCAACTAGTGGATATGTTTTTTGCGCCTTTGTGAGAGCATCATTGACTACAGAATTCAAAAACTCGTACAAGGCACTAATTGTTAATAACTTTTTTTGACCATCAGGTGTCCATTCTGTCAACAGTTCACTAACCTCAAAATTCCCAACTTTTATAAAAAGTCGGGAAAGATGTTTATCACTAATGATTTAGGGATGCTATTTGACCAAACACTTTGACTGCTGCATGAGTTAGGAGTTCTCCACATCTCCTTCTCCCTCTATTCTGACTGAATCGGGTTGTCTTTAGGATTAACCAACCTCAGCAGTTTTTGCTTAATTTGAGTGTCGAATACTTCCCATTTCATTTTCGCATAAGCGGAATTTTCGTTGCTGCCAGACAAGAAACCCATCGGGATTTCAAAGCCGCCTGCGCTTGTCCTTCCACCGCCAAAAAACCGCCCTGCACTATCTTGCCCAAAGGCTTCTTTGATGAATTCATCAGGGTCAAGGGTGAGTTTGGTGGTTCTCAAGGAGCCGATGACTATTTCCAGTTCATCGTCTTCATCGTGAACAATGCCATAAACTACGGCGGTGTGGACGTTTTCTTCGGTGACGAGAAAATCAGCCGCTTGGGGGATGGCATCGCGGTCGTCGTAGCGTAGGTAACCAACACCAGCGATGGAAAAGTTATTTTGGACGATGCGATTTTTTAGCGATCGCTCGATCACATCCATTACCCGCTTGGAACGGTTCGCCTGTAAAATGGCGTTTAGCAGTTGAGCGTCATAAAATCGGCTTAAATACGCCGCTGCCATAAAGTCTTCTTCTTGCGCTTGCATGAGCCGATTTGTATCCGATCGCAAGCCGTGCATTAAGGCAGTAGCACATTTAACGTGTTGATTTATACTAGTATCTAATGCCAGTAATCCAGTTTGGAGATACTGGGTAAAAATGGTTGCCGTCGCTCTTACATGGGGACGAATATCCTCAAACTCTGATTGGAGATCACCTTGGATACTGTGATGGTCGATGAGGGCTATTAGGGGAATTCCAGCCTGCTGCACTGCTGACAGTAGCTGTGAAGTGGTTCCCTGGTTATCAATTAATACAAAACCTTGATAAGATGACAAATCTTTGGTTTTCAAGGTTTGCAGTGTCCAGCGCTGGATAGGTAAATTGGTCAGCCTCACCAAGGCAATATTTTCTTGATGGCTCAATGCGCCAGCATAAATGATTTCACATTTGATATCATATTGCTGGGCAATTAGCTGATAAGCCCAGGCGCAAGAAAGAGCATCAGGGTCAGGAAAATCTTGCAGAATTACCAGTTGGCGATCATGCCGGTGTGCCAGAAGGGTTTTTTGCAGTTCTTCTGACTTTTGCTGTGCCGGAGAATTACCACGCTGGCTCAGGTATATAGCTCCTTCACCTACCGATGGCGGTAATGACGGACTTTTAAATGCAACTTCTACTGGCACTTTCTCTATTTCAGGTTCCTCTGGTTTTGTTTCTGTGGTCAATGACAAACTCTCAAACTGACTAGCGGGAGAATTCAAGTACATAGGGAACTTTTTTAAAGTGTGAGGCTCCTTTAATTCAGAAATACCACGAGCAGCAATTCCCTGAATTTAGCCAGATTATGATCTTCGCAAAAATATCAAGACATTGCACTCTACATCTAAGTATACTTTTTGCCAGTCACAGCAATGCTCAACAATGGTCAACAATCAACTAAATTCCACTAGAGAGCATATAGATGCTAGAAACAAGGAAGTTTAGTATATCGAGCTGTATCTGACAGCATAAATCTGTTTGAGGAGCTTTTTTTGTTTTCTATAAATTGAATTAGCAGGATTTTAATCTGACTTAGGATATATTTTCTATTTTATACTTTCGGGATAGCCCTTGATATTTGAAATAGTCTTATGCTCAATACTCTCATCATTCTGACTATTGAGCAATTAACAATAATTTTTAATGAACAATGCGTGTTTCGTATCCTTCTTTAAAGTTCTGAATAATTGAGAACAAAACCCAGTGCAAGAAGGCAGATAGCTTTTAACGTCTCCTCTTGGGATAAAACAGGGAGTAAGGAGAAAGCCCCATACACAAATGTAGAGGCTTGAGTGTTGACGCATTGCAGGTGTCTACGAGACGCGATCGCCTTCGTTGCAGGTTATATAGCCACCAATTTTTTAACAATCGATAACTAAAGTTATTGGCACTTTCCCAAAGCAAGAAGGTATTTTTTCTTTCTCCTCTCTTCCTCTGCTTTTTTGCTCAAAGACCTATAACATACTTTTGCCACTCTGTGTGCAGCCCACTCTTAAGATGTTTGCTGACCTCGAAATAGAGGCTGCTATAAGGTTGGCGGGGGGGATGACGCAAAGGCATATGAGCTTCGTGGGGATTACGACTGCCTTTTTTAACATTGCAACGGACACAAGCAGTTACAATGTTCTCCCAAGTATCGCCGCCGCCGCGCGATCGCGGTATTACATGGTCTAGAGTCAACTCATCCCCTGTGTAACCACAGTATTGACAGGCATGACCATCACGGTGCAGTATATTTCGGCGAGTCAGAGGAATTTCTTTATAAGGAACACGCACGTAATGACGCAACCGGATCACAGTCGGCAACGGAAAATCCGAGTACAAAAATTTACCGTTGTGTTCTACGCGTTCTGCTTTGCCCTTAATTAACAGAACTACAGCACGACGCCAACTCGTTATATTGAGAGGTTCGTAAGATGCGTTTAAGACTAAAACCTTCCCCATGTATCTGCGCTCAGGGTAATAGCTTTACATAAATGTTAACACAAATACACCCTGCTAGGGAAATGAAAATAAATTATACTTTCGAAAGAATTCAGCAATTAAGTTATGAATTATGAGTCAGGAGTTTGCAAGTAAAATTTTTAACTTAAAGTAAAAAAATACGTGGTTGATACAAAGGATGCAGCCAAAAGTTGAGCCAGTTGCTGCGGTAGTTTTCCCATACCAGTTGCGACAATCAAGGGCAAACAAAACAAAGGATACATTCGCACAGCATCCCGCACTTAAGGGTAAAAATAAGAATTTCAGAGAGTTTTTATATAAATCCTAAACTCATAAATCTTAACTTTTACTTTACTACCACAACATCTTGTATCAATTCCAATATGAAGGTTAAACTTCCTATTTAATCTGATCTCGCTTTTAGCAGCGTGTATAGATGGATAAATTGGAAGTTTAGCCGTGGTGTGATAGGAGTCAGTGCAAATGTTAAGTCGCAAAAACATCTCTGGTGTAGTTCCTAATGAGCAGTGCGACACCTACGCGTGGTTTTCGCAACGAGCTTGGGTAGAAATTGACTTAGGGGCGTTGTCGTATAATATACAACAATTAGTGCAGTTGTTATCGCCGCGTACTCAGTTGATGGCAGTAGTAAAAGCTGATGCGTATGGACATGGAGGGGTAACAGTCGCCCAAACTGCGATTGAATCGGGAGCAAGTTGGCTAGGAGTGGCTACAGTTCCAGAAGCTATCCAATTGCGAGAAGGCGGGATTCAAGCACCTATTTTGATTTTAGGGGCAACTCATACACCAGAGCAGATTCATGCGATCGCACATTGGAAACTTCAGCCTACACTCTGTAGCCCTAAACAAGCTTTGGTATTTTCCGATACTCTAGAATCCATGAATTATGGTTCTTCAGTGCCCGTACACATCAAATTAGACACGGGAATGTCTAGGTTGGGAACTAATTGGCAGCAAGCTGGTGAATTTGTGCAATTAGTACAGCGATTACCACATTTATCTATTGCCAGTATTTATTCCCATTTGGCAACAGCAGACGATCCTGATACTACGGCAATGGAAGAACAGCATAGACGATTTGAGGAAGCGATCGCCCAAATTAAAGCAATGGGAATTGAACCACCTTGCTTGCACTTGGCAAACTCTGCGGCTGCGCTGACAGATTCGGCATTGCACTATGACATTGTGCGAGTAGGTTTAGCTGTATATGGACTTTACCCAGCACCGCATTTACAAAATGCGATCGACCTCAAACCCGTTTTGCAACTTAAGGCACGAGTTACCCAAGTTAAAACAATCGCCGCAGGAACTGCTGTCAGCTACGGGCATAAATTTATTGCCCCGCGTGAACTTTGCTTGGCTGTCGTGGGAATTGGCTATGCTGACGGTGTGCCTCGTAATCTTTCCAACAAAATGCAGGTGTTAATTCGCGGTCAGCGAGTCTCGCAAATTGGGACAATTACAATGGATCAGTTGATGCTGGATGTGAGTGCCATACCTAATATCCAAGAAGGGGAAGTAGTCACCTTACTAGGGGAACAGGGAAAAGAACAAATTTCAGCAGACGATTGGGCAGAACAACTAAACACTATTTCCTGGGAAATTCTTTGTGGGTTTAAGCATCGTTTGCCTCGTGTTGCAGTTATGTAATTGGGCATTGGGTATTGGGCATGGGGCATGGGGAAGAGACAAGGAAGAAAGTTGTTAAATAATTCCTCCTTGTCCCCTTTTTCCCCCATTCCCTATTCCCATAAATAATTTCTTATGCTATGATAGTAAACTGATGCGGATGTGGCGGAATTGGCAGACGCGCTAGATTTAGGTTCTAGTTCCGAGAGGAGTGAAGGTTCAAGTCCTTTCATCCGCACTTTTGATAAATTGAATTGCTTTATCTAGGCTGGTAGTGATACTTGATTTAAAAGTTCAGGTATAGTTACCAGGCTATTTAAAAAGGGGGCTTTGAAAGCCTACTTTTTACTAGGGTGTACACAAGTTATCTAATTACTTAAAAAACCTTCAAAAGCTTACCCTGTCTTATCTTTAATTCCTCCACTTACTGAGGAGAGGGACAGGTTTATGCTATGCAAAAGCTTTCTTGAGGTATTTCAGAAGCTATCAGACTTAACCGGAAACTACATTCATAAAGCATCTGTATGTACACGACAGCCCTTTTTGGAAATGCTTTAGCGCATAGCCCAGCGTCTTGTAGAGAGCGTCTGGGGAAAGGAAAAAGTTCTGCTAAATAAACATATGTTCAGCCAGCATCGTTTCAAATATAAAAAACGTGGATTTAATAATCTCTAATTTTCATAGGTAGAGTGCATTAGGGACGTAATGCACTATTTCGAGTACTTTTAATGTGTTACCCTGTCGCTACAAAAGATAAGTTTTGTATTTTGTTTAATCTACATTTTTAAGTGTGAATATTAATAAATCAATTTATTATTATCAATAAATCAGTATTATTGCTGTGGTCAACTTGAAGTTACTCGATGCAAAGTGGCTTCATCTAGCCGTTATCTACTCAAAAAACATATTTACTTAAGTGTAAATACAGAAGTTCAAATATATTACTATCTGCAAAATCAGTATTATTCCTGTGGTCAGATTGGGGTTACTCAATGGAAAGTGGCTTCATCTGCTCTTGACATTTTTATGTCTTATTCTCCAAAAATGTCTGTAAATCTCAGTAACAGGAAGTAAATTAACAATAATTTACGAATTTACTGAGATTTGATCATTTGAAAAGAATGCTGTTTTTGTTGAGCTTGACCACAAATCCTAGAGATAAACTGATGTACTTTAAAATACAAAAGTTTGATACTTTTTACTTAATTTTAATTGTGGAATAACTCTGGATGAATTTAGTTTACACGTACCGAATTTAGCTGAAGTAAAAGCAAAATGAGCACAACTCCTATAGGTAGCTACAGGTTGTTCCAGAAACTACATCCGCTATCTCTGTTGGCACAATTAACCACTCGGCGTGCTACAGGGTGCTTAAACATATTTACTGGAATAGTTTCTTGGTCAATTTATCTAGAGGACGGTAAAGTTACTTATGCCTCCTATTCAGATAAATTGTTTGAGCGGCTTGACAGTCACTTGCGACGATTGAGCCAGCAAATTCCTGCCCTCAATAGCGCCACTCGTGCACAAATGCGGCTGATGTTTGAGGCGAAGAATGAACATCAAGCAATACTAAATGCGGATTACCAAGCTATTTGTTGGTTAGTAAATCAGGGCTATATCACTTCGGTACAAGCAGCAAGCCTGATAGACGAATTGGCAAAAGAAGTACTGGAATTATTTCTGTGTTTAAAAGAAGGTAGCTATGAATTCAGCCCGGAAAGCTCTTTGGATGAATTACCAAAGTTTTGTCATCTAGATTTGCGGTTACTTGTTGAATACTGTCAAAAGCAGTTACGAAATCGCCAAAACATCCGGTCATCAATTCCGGCTGGTGGGGGTTCCCAAGTTTTGTCTACAACACAACCTTCTCAAGTTAAGCCACAACTGCAAATAAAACTTGGGCAAAAATTACCAAAACCAATTAATTTTGATATTTCTGATAATAATAAAAATACTCAACTACCTGTTGGCAAAAAACTATATACAATTGCCTGCATTGATGATAGCCAAACAGTTTTGAATTCTATCAAATATTTTTTGGACGAAAATACATTTTCAGTTGTGATGATCAATGATCCGGTGAAAGCTTTAATGCAAATTCTTCGGAGTAAACCTGATCTGATTTTGCTAGATGTTGAGATGCCAAGTTTAGATGGGTACGAGCTATGTTCACTATTACGGAAACATTCAACTTTTAAGAATACACCTATCATTATGGTGACTGGTAGAACAGGATTTATCGATAGGGCAAAAGCTAAGATGGTTAGATCATCAGGATATTTGACTAAGCCTTTTACACAATCAGAATTGCTAAAAATGGTTTTTAAGCATCTTGGTTGATTTAAGCAAGGCAATAAAAATAACAAAATATGTTTAATTTATTTTTTTAGGAGATTTAATAGTGAGCCTAACTTTGCTTGGCACAATTCTAGTTGTAGAAGATTCTCCCAGCGAATTGGAATTAATGAGCCATTATCTCAAAGAAAGTGGTTACAACGTAATTAAAGCAAGCGGTGCAAAAGAGGGTTTAGAAAAAGCTGTTTTAGAAAAACCAGATGCAATCGTTACTGATGTAGTAATGCCAGAAATGAGTGGATTTGAATTATGTCGTTCTCTGAGAAGAAACCCGATTACTGCAAAAGTGCCAATTGTAATTTGTAGTTCTAAAAATCAAGAAATTGACCGTTTGTGGGCTATGAGGCAAGGTGCAGATGCCTATATAACTAAACCTTACACCCGCGAACATCTTCTACGTACTATTAAATCAGTGGTAATTTGAATCAATGACTAATGCAAACATTACACTTCCTTTAAAACCAACGCAAACTAATTTAGGAGATGGTTATCTAAAGTTTCAGCTAAATCAACAGACTGCTGCTGTTTTATCAATGAAACATACGCAAGAAGCAGTTATTGTCCCTATTGAATATGTAACCTCAATGCCTAATATGCCTTCTTGCATATTGGGATTAATGAATTGGCGAAGTCGGACAATTTGGGTAGTTGATTTGCCAAGAATGCTCAATTTAGAATCTCTAGATTATCGAGTACGACAGTACAGTGCGATCGTTATCCAAGTGGAATCATTAGTATTAGGTTTAGTTGTGCAAGAAATAAAAGGTACAACCAAGTTCATCCCTGATGATATTCATTCTCCTATAGGACAAGTGGCATCCAGTTTAGTTCCTTATTTATGTGGGTGCGTTGTGCAGCAACAAGAAATATTACTGGTATTAGATGCACTAGCAATTGTCCAGTCTTCTATTCTCCGCAGTGATTAGGGTGTACTACTAAAAAGGATTTTTAGTGTTCTTATTCACATAGTTAGGAGAATTAATTTTATGTTTAATAAAACCAACTCAAATCAAGGTAGTGGCGCTCAAAATCGAGCCTCGCTGATTTCCTCCCAAAAAATCACTGGTGGTGGAGTAAAGCTACCAACTAAGACTACCAGTAAAACGGCTAATAATTCTTCCCTAAACCAAGTTTTTGCATCTTTTACAAGCCTAGGATTAGTTAAAAAAGCGACTATTTTAGCGATCGCAATCGGTACAATACCAGTATTGGGGATAGGCGCGATCGCTTTTAACTTGGCAAACAAATCAATTACTAAGCAAATTACCCAGTCTCAACAAGCTGAAGCCACTGGCTTAAGTGATAAAGTTAACCGTTTCATGTTGGAACGCTACGGGGATATTCAGGTAATATCAAGTTTGCCTTTTTTAACCAGTCCCCAAGCTAGTGTAAATACCACTAACCAACAAAAAAAAGCAGTCCTAAATCGTGTTGTTGAAGCCTACAAAGCCTATGACAGCGTTGCTGTTTTTAATCGCCAAGGTAACTTGATTGTCCAATCTACAGGCGAACCCCTGGACAACCAAAAAGACCGTACCTATTTTCAAGACGCTTTACAAAAAGATACTCCTGTCATCAGCAAACCCGAAACAGCAAAAAATACTGGTGTCGTGAGTATTTATATAGCTGCACCTGTTAAAGAGACAAGGACGGGTCAAACCATTGGCGTGGTACAAGCACGTATGCCCGTAAAATCTTTAGAGGAAATCTTGAAAAACTACGTAGCCAATGGACAACAATACCATTTGCTCGATGCTTCAGGAACAGTTTTCTTGAGTCCACAAAAGGCATTATTGGGGAAAGAGGCAAAGGGAGAGTATTCTAATTTACCTAAACTAGTAGCAGCCAAAAAGGTAAATAGTTTTATAGAAGTTCCCAAAACTCACAAAAAACAAGAACTAGTAAGCTACGTACCAGCCACTAAGTTAGATGGCTTACCAGATTTAAACTGGCAAGTACTTTTATCCACAGATACAGCAATTGTATTTGAGCCACAAAGACAATTGTTGTGGACTATAGCCATCGGTACAGCACTGACAGCATTAATTGTGGGTGCGATCGCATCTCGATTAGCTAAACTCACTACACAGCCAATTTTAAATGCGACTGCGGCATTAGCAAAGCTTGGTCAAGGTAAATTCAATACCCGTCTGGAAATCGAAAGAGAAGACGAATTAGGCTTATTGAGTGCAAATATCAATCAGATGGCCGAACAATTGCAAGTCTTAGTTAAGGAACAGGAACTCGAGGAGATAGAACAATCTAGGAATGTTCCAGTAATCGGTTCTGACGACGAACGACATCAAAAAGAAACACTGCAACAGCAACTTTTACAACTGCTCAACGATGTAGAAGGTGCAGCCAGAGGCGACTTGACAGTACGTGCAGATGTGACCGCTGGAGAAATAGGCACTGTTGCCGACTTTTTCAACTCTATTGTAGAAAGCCTCCGGGATATTGTTACCCAAGTTCAACAAGCTGCTACCCATGTGAATACTGCTATTGGCTCTAACGAAGGAGCTATCCGCCACCTAGCAGAAGAAGCACTTACCCAAGCTGCCGAAATCAACCACACCCTTGATGCTGTTGACCAAATGACCCAATCGATGAAATCTGTAGCCGAAAGCGCCGAAAAAGCTGCTTTCGTTGCCAACCACGCAGCTCACACAGCTACCAAGAGTGGACACGCAATGGATTTGACAGTACAAAACATCCTGTCTTTGCGGGAAACGGTGGGTGAAACTGCTAAGAAAGTGAAACGTTTGGGAGAATCTTCGCAACAAATTTCTCGCGTGGTGTCCTTGATTAACCAAATCGCTATTCAAACTAATTTACTAGCCATTAACGCCGGTATTGAAGCAGCGCGTGCGGGTGAAGAAGGTCAAGGTTTTGCCGTAGTGGCTGAAGAAGTCGGCGAACTAGCAGTTAGGAGTGCCGCAGCAACCCAAGAAATTGAACAAATTGTTGAAAATATCCAACGAGAAACCAGTGAAGTGGTACAAGCGATGGAAATAGGAACTATCCAAGTGGTGGAAGGAACTCGAATTGTGGAGGAGGCTAAAGAAAGCCTGAGTGAAATTTTGGATGTATCGCGTCAAATTGACTCTTTAGTGCAGTCAATTTCCACTGCAACTGCATCTCAGGTTGAAACATCCCAAAGTGTTAGCCAATTGATGAAAGATATTGCTGCTGTATCACAACGCACCAGCGATTCTTCTCGCCAAGTTTCTGAATCTCTGCAACAAACTGTGGAGATTTCTCATCAGTTACAAGAAACTGTCGAGGCTTTCAAAGTTAGTTAAGTTTGTCATTTTTCATTTGTCATTTGCCCTTTGCTATTTGCTAGTGATTAATGACGAATGACTTTTATTATTTGTCTGTTGTCATTTGTCCTTTGTCCTTTTACCAATGACTAATGACCAATGACTAATGACTAATGACCAATGACCAAGGACAAAAACCATGTTACAAGACAAAGAATTAGAAATCCAGATGCAGTTTCTGGAAGAAGCAACTGATTACTTGAATACCTTAGAAGGGGTATTGTTGGAAATCGATACTACTAACCGCATTGATTTAGATAAAATCAATGCTGCACTCCGAGCCGCTCATTCTATCAAAGGTGGCGCGGGAATGATGGGATTTAAATCGCTAAGTCATTTAGCTCACCGTTTGGAAGATTCCTTTAAAGTTTTAAAAACTAAAAAAAATTCTTTAGAAATTGATACTCAGTTGCAAAGTTTATTGTTATCTGGAGTTGACTGGCTGCGTCAGATTGTAGAATTACTTAGAGAAGGAAATATTGTTGAAGATGCGTGGTTAGCAACCTTTTGTTACCCGATTTTTGATGAGTTGCACGATCGCTTGGGCGACCCCACCCCTGAGGATGCCTCATCCATGCTATCCCCAGAAGACGGGCAAGATGTTATTCCCTTGCTATTTAGCACCGAAGTAGAAGAGTGCTTGCAGCATCTAGAATCTATATTGGCAGATAGGGAACAACCTGGTTTGCATGAAGAAGTTGTGATCATGGCAGCTGAATTGGGCGGTTTGGGTGAAATGCTCCAGTTGGCAGCCTTTACCAAGCTTTGTGAGTCAGTAACGCAGCAATTAGAAATGGTTAGCAGCTCGCGCATTCCAGAAATTGCCCAGTTAGCATTGCAAGCATGGCGGCGATCGCAAGCTTTGGTGCTGACAAATCAACTAGATAACTTACCTACAGAACTTGACTTCAATAGTAGTTCTACGCCACCGCTATTATTACCAGCAGAAAGAATACCACAGCTTCCCCCCGCAGACACAGAAGTAGTGTCAACACCTGTTTGGCAACCAGAAAACACTAGCGAAAATTGGACTAATCATGAAGCATTGGCGCAGCCCATCGCAGGTATCGCGGCTAATTTTACATTTCTAGACGCAGAATTTGCCGATGATGTCAATGCTGTCAATGTCACAGAGCAAAATACAATATTTAGTAAAGAAAATAATCTTCCAGATGCTAAATTTGGTGAAGGCAAAGGAGAGCCAAATGGCGTTGTTAAAGAGCGAGAAAATCATGAAAATAGTGTCCGAGTTCCCAGCAAGCAACTAGAGCAAATTAATGATTTATTTGGTGAACTTATTGTTCAGCGCAATGGATTAAACTCACAAATAGAAAGATTACGTAAACTTGTTCGTAACCTGAACCAACGAGTCCAAACTCTCGACCGAGAAAACCAGGATTTACGTACAGCCTACAACAAGATTTCCACTCAAGCTGCTACTTCTGCTGGGGTACAGATGCAAGCTGAGAATGGGCATCAAATACAGGGTACAAGCACAGAATTTGATGCCTTAGAAATGGATCGCTATAACGAATTAAACCTGCGATCGCAGGAAGTTATGGAAACCATTGTTCAGGTACAGGAAGTTACAACTGATGTGCAACTCAGTGTAGATGATACAGATCAAATTGCTCGTAAACTTAACAAAACATCGAAACAGTTACAGACAAAACTAAATCACATCAGAATGCGACCGCTGTCTGATTTAATCGAACGTTTTCCTAGAGCTTTACGTGATTTAAATGTGGAGTATGGAAAAAATGTTCAGTTAAAAATTGAAGGTGGTAACACTTTAATTGAACGCAGCATTTTAGATGCATTAAACGATCCTTTAATGCATCTCTTAAGGAATGCTTTCGATCATGGTATCGAAGACTCTGGTACTCGTCGCCTTTTGGGTAAACCAGAACAAGGATTGATTGAAATTACAGCTACTCACCGCAGTAATCGCACCCTAATTACCATCCGTGATGATGGTTGGGGTATTTCTCTGGAGAAAATTCGCACCCGCGCCTTAGCTATGGGATTGGATGCTTCTCTACTCGCTAATGCAAGTGATGAAGAACTATTATCACTAATTTTTGAACCAGGTTTTACCACCTCCGAGCAAGTTACAACATTATCTGGTCGCGGTGTCGGCATGGATGTAGTTCGTAACAACCTCAAACTGATTCGAGGAGATGTCAAAGTTGATACGGAACCAGGAGTTGGTACTACCTTCACGCTATCAGTACCATTTACACTTTCCATTGCACGAGTTCTGTTGGTAGAAATCAACAAAATGCTGTTGGCATTTCCCACAGATGTCATTTCAGAAATATCTTTACTCCAAGACGAGCGAGTTTTCCAAATGGCAGGTAGCGAAGTTATAAATTGGCAAGAAACCACGCTGCCACTGATTCGCCTGAATCGTTATTTAGAGTTTAATTGTGTGCGCTACGATAGCCAAGAGTTAGAAACTCCGGCAGCAATTAATGCTAACAGCGTGTTAGTAGTCAAAGGTAATAATCAGTCAGTAGCAATCCAAATAGACCGTTGCTGGGGTGAACAAGAAGTTGCTATCCGCCAAGTTGAGGGAAATATACCTTTACCGAAAGGCTTTAGCAACTGCACAGTTCTTGCTGATGGTCGAGTAGTGCCACTAGTTAATGTCAATGAATTGCTGTATTGGATTGCTACAAATCGGCGAACTCATAAAGGTAGCCAATTACCATCGGCAAGGTTAAAAACACCTTTCTTGATATTTGATGAAAACAAAATATCAGCAGCAACTGTTAAGCAGAAAGGTACAATTTTGATTGTAGATGACTCAATTAATGTTCGCCGCTTTTTAGCTTTGACTCTTGAAAAAGGAGGCTATCAAGTAGAGCAAGCTAAAGACGGTCAAGATGCTTTAGAGAAACTCCATAGTGGATTGAGAGTTGAGGCAGTAATTTGTGATATTGAAATGCCTCGTCTTGATGGTTATGGGTTTTTAGGTAAGGTAAATTCAGACGTTGATACAAAAAATATTCCAGTTGCAATGCTGACTTCTCGTAGCAGCAATAAACATCGGCAATTAGCTATGCAATTGGGGGCAAGGGCTTACTTTTCTAAACCTTATAATGAGCAAGAATTACTCCAAACGCTGGAGGAGATAATTCGTAATGTGGCGGAAAAGGCGGCTTCTAATTAGATAATTCATAACTATGTTTCAGATATTTTCGTAGGGTGAGTTACGCCAAAAGCTAACGCTCTAGTACAGCACGGTGTAAATCAACGAAACGTTTATGTGGGTTTATTTTGACTTTTGACTTTTGACTTTTGATTTTTGACTTCCGCCTTGCGGTAGCCCTGGCGATTAGAAATCGCGGCTACACAAACAAAACCCACCTCCGTGGGTTAAAAATTTGACTTTTTCGTTAGTCCGCGCATAAAGAATTAGTCTGATTTAAGCGATCGCACTTTCCACAATGGATTTTCCAGAATAGGGTTAATTAAGAATTTTTGTAATTCGCTACTTCCTGGCAACTAAGAACCCAACTGGATAATTGCTACTAAATTGCGTGATATTCTGAGTTACGCTGGCAATAATCGCCAAGCTTCTACGTAATGGTATTTGTCAAGCTTGAAGTAATTACTGACATAAACTTATCTATAGTAAATTTATGGAACCTGTGACGCTGACGGCTGTTGTAACTGCGATCGCAACTACGCTTTGGACTAAAGCCCAAGAGAAAATCGGCGAAAACATTGGTGATGCTACATGGGCACTAGGTGGCAAGTTAATCGGATTACTCCGCCAAAAGAATAAATCGCCATTACTCACCAATGCTGTAGAAGCAAATGAACCGCAGCGTTTAGATTATGGTCAAGCAGTGCTAGAACTGAAAGCAGCAGCAGAGGCGGACCCAGAAATTGCTTAAGCTGTTGTAGATGTGGAAGCAGCAGTCAACAACGACCAGTCTGAGACTGCTAAGGAAATTAAAAAATTAGTAGAAGAAATCAAGTCACAGCCATCAGTTGTCAATAACTTTGCGAAGTTAGCAGAGGAGATAAAAGCTGAGAAAGGTGCAATGGTTGCCCAACAAATCACAATTGGGCAACAGCACAATACTTACAACTGACCACAGTCGTCTCATGGGGAGGATGGGACAAAGTTAACTCCCGATGATTGGCGTAAAGTCTGCCATGAAATACTCGCAAAACGGCGAAAGCTGACTACAAATCCTCTGACATCAACTGAAGGAGTCACCCTGCAAGTTGATGATGTTTACGTACCACTGGGATTAGTTGAGCGTAATTTTGCAGTAACGACGTTACAAAGAAAGTTGGCGTGACGCAACAGCTTGTCAATTTGTTACCAAAACAGAGGCGAACGTTAAGAATAAAGTTGTTTTCGTCACCACAACTTGTTTGATCGTCCACAACACAAGTTGTTTCGTTCAGAATGCTTATCCGTTGTTACAGAAAACTTGTCCGTTCGTTCAGAACACAAGTTGTTTCGTTCAGAACGCTTGTCCGTTGTTACAGAAAACTTGTCTGTTCGTTCAGAACGCAACTTGTTTCGTTCAGAACGTTTGTTTGTTCGTTCAGAACACAACTTGTTTCGTTCAGAACGCTTATGTTTTCGTCACCACAACTTAAGCAAAGCTTATCAATCAAGTTGTTTCGTTCAGAACGCTTGTCTATCTATAGCAACGCTTATGCGTTCGTTAACAACGCTTAAGCAAAGCTTATCAATTAAGTTGTTTCGTTACTAGAGCTTATCTATTTGTGGCAAACGCTTATGCGATCATTAGCACAGTTTAAAACGATCGCAAATAACGATTTCAAGAATGGGCTACGCCTAAGCGCAATTTTGCTGCGTATTGAACCAGCAATAAAGGCAAGATTTCAGGGAGCATCCATTTTTGGAAGAAACAAAACACCGGGCGATTGGAAATCGCAGCTATACAGACTAAACCCGCCTGCGCGGGTTTTATAGAGTCCGCGTAGGCGGACTTCGTTTGTATAACCCCAGACTTCTAGTCTGAGGGTATCTGTTAAAACGGGATGCTCCCAGATTTCACAGGCTTCTGAAAATTATTCAATTAGATTTTGAATCTGTGAATTATCAAAACCTGCTTTGCAAATTAAATTTAAACATTATGATGTATCTATGTAATTGTACAAATAAGTTTTTTATTCTTTGACAAATTAATACTAGGAGTTTTAAGTGACAAAAAACAATAGAAAAAAGGCTGTCGCTCAAGCTATTTCCACAGCCGTTGCTTTGGGCTGGGTAATAATGCAAGTGGAATCAGCCCAAGCTGCTACCTTGGTGGTTAACAATCTCAATGATAGTGGCGTTGGCTCATTGCGAGATACTATCAACATTGCAACTAGCAATGACGTGGTAGAGTTCTTATTGGAAAGTCATCCTAGTACAATTAGCCTAACGAGCGGGGCACTTGCGATTGCTAAAAACCTAACTATTAATGGGCCAGGTGCTAATTTCCTTACCATCAGTAGCAATAATCAATTCCCCGTGTTTGACATTAACGCCGCCGATGTTACATTTTCTGGGCTAGCGATCGCTGGTGATATCAACGCTTACAATTCTGGTAACCTAACGTTTACTAATAGCACTGTTAACGGCGACAATTTTAAGATAAAGATAGATAGTAACTTTAGACTGATCAATAGTACTATTAGCAGCAACAATATTGAGATTAATGCTAGTAATGTGACGCTAACCGATCATAGTCGTTTAGTTAGCAATAATACTGAGATTAATACTAATGAAGTAAATATCCAAGATCGTAGTAACATCGGGACTCCCAACGGCATCAACAACGGTGGTACTTTAACTATCTCTACTGATGATCTTGGCTTAAATAATGACAGGCAAATTAACGCTGATAGCAATAATTTGGGAGATGGAGGTGACATAACTATTACAACCAGTACCCTTTCCATAAGAGATGGTGCCACCCTAAACAGCAATTCTAGGTCAATCAGCGATGGTTTAGGAGGTAACATCAGTCTCAATGTCAGCGATCTTCTTTTATTAAGACGAGCGCCCCAACCAAGCCCGATCGCTGCTGATAGCAATAATTCCGGGCTAGGAGGTAACATAAATATTAATACTGATTTCATAGTTGCAGTACCTAATGAACCAAGCGCGATCGCTGCTAGTAACATTAATTCAGGAGCAGCAGGCAGTATAACTCTTACAGCCAGTAGCGTTTTACTGACAAGAGTACCCGAACCAAGTGCGATCGCTGGTAGTATACTTGCTGTTAGTCTGGCTTGGCTAACGAAGAGAAAGCAAGCAGGATTTCGCAGAGTGAAGGTATAATTACCTCTCAAAATAAGGTTTTATTTGGTCAGCATTGTTTGAGATGATGCAGCCAAACCTTCTTTTGTATGCTTTTCAACTTAGAATCGACAATAGCGTAGGCGTAGCCCGTCGTAGACATCGCTTCAGTAAGAGGTTGTTTGAAAAGTAGTTAGCCGTGATTTTAGGTACTTGTTGATCCCCCCTAACCCCCCTTAAAAAAGCAGGGCTGTTTCATTCCCGAAAGAGCTTTAAAAATCAAGGGTTATAGCGATTAAAAATTAGTTATTTTGTTACCAGCGTGCCGATGAAACCAACTCTTTTACTGATATTTCAGTGCTTAAATGTTCATCTCTTCGTCACGCTTACTTACAATTTTCTCGCTAACCATCTTGACAAATCCTGTTTGAAATGGAATGAATCAGCCCTGCCTTAAAAAAGGGGGGAACCGGAATTAAAGTCCGCCTTCTTAAGGGGGATTTAGGGGTATCTAGAACGTTTTGCTACCAACAAGAGGACTTTTCAAACATCCTCTAAGTTACATCCCAAAATCCCTGCTGATACGAACATAATTTACTGCTTGGTCAAACTAAATTGATAAAATTCTTTTACGCAAGTGTGCAATTAATGAGCCAGTGAATGCTCACCTGAAAACCTGTGTCAAATAGAACATTCTCGCCATCGTAGCGTATTTAACTTCCTCGTTAACTTGATGGCCGGTTTGGCTGATTATACCTATCTGCCTCAAAAACCTTCACTTGACATTTACCCAAAAGATTTACCTGCTCTATCTCCTGCTGTTTTTAGTTCGTCGAACTCACCTTATGTTAACTCTGTACCTTCGCTTTCAAAGCTAAGGAATCCTGACAATTAATGAATGCAAGCTCGATCCTGAAGCCTGGATGTTTTCTAGCACAGAAAACTGATCGATTTAACCTGCTTTATTAAAATTTTATTTTAAATTTTATATTTTTTATATAAGGATATCTAAGTTTTCCCAGCTTAGATATCCGATAGCAACATAACCAACAGTAAATAGACTATTAACTATAAACTTAATTATAATTCTGGTTTCTGTTTTTAAACTACTTCTTTAGGAAGTTTTTCAATTCATCCTTAAGTATGATGAAAACTATATGAAATAATTTAAATTTTGAAATTATCGGCATAATTTGTAGTGACGTACAGATATGCGCTTATACTTTGTTCAGCAGGTGCGTTACACACTATTAACGCACCCTATCTAGTTTCTAGGAGAAGCTAGCAACGCTGGACTTTTCTAAAGTCGCTATTAATTTAACTCCAAACTCTTCCTCAAATACTCCTTTTTTGTAATCTAAACTCCAGAGTTCTAAAGCACAGTCATCATCAGATTTAGATGGAAAAACTATCAGATTCACCTGCTGTAATTGTGGATAATATTCACATTGCACTTGAGCGATCGCACCAATTTGCCGCCTATCTAATGCCACTGCCAATCTTAAAATTGCACTCAATTGACTAACCATTTGGCGGTGGTGTTTAGTTAGCAAACTCTGGTAACTTTCATGTTTTTTCTTGGGCGGCGATTTGCGATGATAACGCGCTAAATTGGCGATGATTTCAATCTCGGTTTCTGTATAACCGAGTAATTCGCCATTACGAATTAGATAGTAAGAGTGCTTGTGGTGGGACGAATGGCTGACATAATGACCGCAATTGTGTAATATTGCTGCTGCCCACAACAGTTGTCGCTCGTCAGATCCCCAGTGGTGTAACGTACCTTGAGTTTGGTCAAATAAACTCTGGGCAAATTTTGCTACGCGATCGCTATATTCTAAGTTGATGTGGTATTTATTAGCGAGTTTTAAAACATTGCGTTCCCGAACTGAACTTTGATAGCGCAGCTTATCTTCAATTAAACCGTGGGTTAGCATCCAGTCCACAATTACACCTTCCCGCAGAGAACGCTCACAAACTGTGACCGATTCACTTCCCAAAAGGGTCATTGCTTCCTGTAATATAACTGCGCCAGCCAGTATAACTTCAGCTCGCTTATCTGGCATACCAGGAATCGCAGCTTTTTCTGAATTACTCAGTTTCCGCAAGCGGTTTACCAACTCTTGCAAGTCTTTAAAACTTAACTGGTAGCCATTGAGAGTGGAAGGAATAACAGTCGAATTTTCTCGTGCATGAATCATCGCCAGGGTTTCAATCGTGCCAGATGTACCCACCAAACGGGGAGATTCGCCAAACTCCAAGTTTGCTAGTATCTCATCCACGGAACGTTCTAACATACCGTGCGTATAAGATTGCAGATACAGAAACTCGCTGTTGCTAATCGGGTCGGTGGTAATTAACTCGCTAGTAAGTCGTACTGCACCGACTTTGGTACTGGTAAGAGTACGCGCTTGGTTACTATCGCCCAAAACTAACTCTGTTGAACCACCGCCAATATCAACAATCATATGGGGCTGGTTGTGAAATTCCATGCCCGACAGCACGCCAAGGTAGATTCGTCGCGCTTCTTCTTGACCAGAAATCAAGTCAACGCTTAAACCCAACTCCGTTTCTACCCTGTACAAAAAATCTTTACCATTGGGGGCTTCCCGTACAGCACTAGTTGCCACAGCAATGATTGTTTCAGCGTTGATAGTTTTAGCAACTTCTTGGAAGCGTCCTAAAGCTGCGATCGCCTTTTTAATGATCTCTGGTTTAAGTTCGCCAGTGGTAAGATTGCGATCGCCTAATCTTACAGTTTCTTTGTCCCTAGCGATAATGCTGAAAGCTGGTAGTGTGGGGTCAATCTTGACTACTACCATGTGTAGAGAATTTGTTCCCAAGTCAATAGCCGCAATAATCCGATGTTGCTTAGGTGGTTGAGTTGGAACACTCTCCCAGCTAGCCGAAACTAAATTCTGCATCTACTTTTCTCTCTTTATAAGAAATGATGGCAAACGGTGGTATGTCGGGGTAGCTGGCACTGATATTCGTTGCAACACACTTGCTCAAACTGAGTAGTGTTAGCGTTAGCGGGGCGTTTAGCCCGTACTCAGCACTGAGTAAATTAAAACATACTCAGCACTGTTCATATTTTGTTGAGGGTAACAGAGCTAAGTATATTCACCCTACTATTTCTAACCGTAGTGACTACTTAATAGATATTTAAAGTTGCCACTTGAGGTTATGCTTTTACAAATAACAAATAAAGTTATTCTATAGATGTAAAGATGTGTGAATACATCTATCTAAAGTTATTCATTGATTTCTATGTTAAGCACGCCAGAACGCCCTCATAAACCAGTTTGGCTTGTAATTATCCGGCTTTTGCGCTGGCATAAACCAGAAGGACGGTTAATTTTAATGATTCCTGCCCTTTGGGCTGTATTTTTGGCAGCTTCTGGGAAACCGCCTTTACCTCTGGTTGGTGTAATTATATTGGGGACTCTGGCCACAAGTGCGGCCGGATGTGTTGTCAATGATTTGTGGGATCGGAATATTGATCCAGAAGTAGAGAGAACACGCGATCGCCCCCTCGCTTCTCGCGCTTTGTCTGTGAAAGTTGGGATTGTAGTTGCGCTCGTCTCGCTAGTATGTGCAGCCATCCTGGCCTTTTACCTTAACCCCCTGAGTTTCTGGTTATGTGTGGCAGCAGTGCCTGTAATTCTCCTTTATCCAGGTGCAAAGCGGGTATTTCCTGTACCGCAACTAGTACTTTCTATTGCTTGGGGTTTTGGCGTGTTAATTAGCTGGAGTGCAGTGACACAAACTATCACTCAACCAACTTGGTTACTTTGGGGCGCAACTGTACTGTGGACATTGGGTTTTGATACAGTTTACGCCATGAGCGATAAGGAAGACGATCGCCGCATTGGTGTTAATTCTAGCGCTCTATTTTTTGGGAATTATGCCCCTGTAGCTATTGGAATTTTCTTTGCTGGCACCATCTTGTTATTGGCTTGGTTAGGTATATTGATACATCTAGACTTAGCCTTCTGGATTAGCCTTGCATTTGCTACTATCGGATGGGTTTGGCAGTCTCTGCGATTAAGACAGCAAGATTTACCTAATCCTGTTTATGGTGAGATGTTTCGACAAAACGTGTGGATTGGTTTTATTTTACTTGCTGGAATGATTGCTGGCTCTGTTTAAGAAGTAAAAAAAGAATTTCCATAGTTTAAATTATGGGATTTTAAACTGAAGCGTACTTATAAATCGAAACGACTGCGAATCTATGGCTGAGACAAAAAATATTTATGAGTTTTTGTATGCGTATATTCTTTGATTGGTTGAGTCCCTTATTTCAGTATCTGCGTAGTTGGTCAGCAATAGGTCTGCTACTTTTAGTTGTTACTTATTCATTTCCTGCACAAGCTGCTAGCCGCACTGATCCGCAGTTAGAACAGCAAGTATTACAAATTATCCGCGAACATCCAGAGGTAATTATTGAATCGATTCAAACTTATCAGCAGCAACAACAACAAAAAGTTAAGCAAGCACAGTTAGGATTTTTACAGGATTTAAAAACGAATCCTCAAACAGTGATTGGTGAGTCTCCCACCACAGGTTCCGCTCAATCAAAAACTGTGCTAGTAGAATTTTCAGATTTTCAATGTCCCTACTGTGCTGAGGCGCATAAAACATTGAAAGAATTACTAGCAAAATATCCAGATAAAATAAGATTAGTTTACAAGAATTTACCATTGACTTCAATTCATGCTGAAGCATTACCAGCTGCAACAGCAGCTTGGGCAGCATATCAGCAAGGTAAATTTTGGGAATATCATGATGCGCTATTTACTAATCAAAAGAAGCTAGGTGAGGCGTTATATTTAGATATTGCTAAAAATTTGAAGTTAGATTTGGGTAAGTTTAAACGCGACCTTACTCGTGCTACTCCCGCAATTACAAAAGATATTCAACTGGCTGAGAAATTGGCTGTTTCTGGCACACCGTTTTTTGTAATTAATAGTCCAACTTTTTCAGGAGTGGTGCAGTTAGCAGATATCGAAAGTATATTGACTGGTGCTAAGTAAATTATAGCGATTCTCGCTTGAGTGAAATACAAGAACCCCACTCCCTCCCCGCTCTTCGAGAGCTTGCTCTGATGTACCTTATTTAATTAAGAAAAGCTCTGGTCTGAATTCTTAATCAATGATGCTAGTAACTAGCAATATGCTTGACTAATGCATAATCCCCATAGTATCCATGTAGATAACATCTCCTTATTAATGGATAATGTGCATCTTTAGTTAGAGGTTTACTGATGCACTAAACTGTTGTACTTAAAGCAAGTGTAAGGAGTAGCTTATTGAGGAGTGATGAGAAGAAATTTTTCTCGCTCCTCTGTTTTTAAAGATATGGCAACTTAAAGCAAGCTGAAAGAGAATTAGTTCATCAGGTATGAGCAATTTGGGATTTTCAATCCTAAATCCAGCATTCAAAATCCAATATTGATTAACTTCTTACCCAAGGTAATAAATTGAATGTGCCTCGCTCATACATAATAAACAGACCTAAACCAATTAACACAAAAGGTACAATAGCTCGGCCGTAGCGACTTAAAATATAACCAATGGTTGGTTGACGGCTTAAAAAATAAGCGATCGCACACCAAACCCCTACCATGATAAAAAATATACTTAGAATCACTCCCAAGCTGGCAAGATTATGACCAGCAAACAAGGGGATATATATACTAATATTGTCACCACCATTTGCAACAGTTACTGCTGCCACTTTATAGGTTTGGGGGTGCAAAACATTCAAAAGAAAAGACAATATCGGGTTGGTAGCTGTGGATTGCCTAAAATCACTGCTGATCTGAACTGTTGCAGTTTCTTCTTTTCTATATATTAATTGTTGAATACCAATTGCTATTGGTAGCAGCCCTAGCAACCCTATCCATTCTCGCTGTACAACCAATCCACCAAAAAATCCTGGTAAGCTAGCGATGATAATGGCTGCAAAACCCAAATATTGACCAAGTAAGATATGCCGCGGCCGAAAATTAACATCTACCTGTGAGAAAAATATTAACAGAATAATGATGTCATCAATATTGGTAGCTGTGAAGGCAATTATCCCTTCAGTGAAAGCTGTCTGTAGCTCACTCATGCAGGATGGTCATAACATACGATTTCCCAGAATAACGCATTAATGTGCTAGAACGACTAAGCATTTCTCTTAGGGGCGCACGGCTTTGCGCCCCTAATTGTTGCAACCCACTCTACTAGATAATTTATTTTTTAGAAATCTGTAAAATCTAAAATCTAAAATTGGTATCGGGAATCAAACTTTGCTCAACCATTCATTCTCACTTGGGTCTTTAAACAGTGAAGTACTTAGGTAGCGTTCGCCGGAGCTAGGCTGCACCATGACGATTAGACGACCTGCATTTTCTGGACGCTGTGCCACTTGAATAGCAGCATACAACGCAGCGCCAGTAGAAATGCCAGATAGCAATCCTTCTTCTTTTGCTAGGCGACGGCTGTAAGCGATCGCTTGCTCATCCGCTACCTGAATTACTTCATCCACTAGTTCTGGACGGTAAATTGCTGGGACAAATCCCGCGCCAATACCCTGAATTTTGTGAGGCCCTGATTTACCACCTGCTAATACTGGGCTGTTGCTTGGTTCAACTGCGATCGCTTGAAAGCTCGGTTTCCGCTTTTTAATAACTTCTGCAACTCCCGTAATCGTCCCACCAGTACCGACTCCCGCCACCAGAATATCCACCTCTCCATCGGTATCATCCCAAATTTCTTCTGCCGTGGTTTCAGCGTGAACTTTCGGATTAGCGGCATTGCGGAACTGCTGCAACATATAAGCATTAGGGGTTTGAGCTAAAATCTGCTCTGCACGGCCGATCGCTCCTCGCATCCCTTCTACCCCTGGCGTTAACTCTAGTTGAGCGCCATAAGCTTTGAGCATGGATCGTCTTTCTTGGCTCATTGTGTCAGGCATCGTTAGAATGAGATGGTACCCCTTGGCGGCCGCCACCATCGCCAGCGCAATTCCTGTATTTCCAGAAGTCGGCTCTACTAAAACGGTTTTTCCAGGGTGAATTAAGCCTGCTTCCTCTGCCGCTTCCACCATACTCGCACCAATCCGGTCTTTCACAGAAGATGCTGGGTTCATGCTTTCTAGCTTCACCACAATCCGAGCTACCGCTCCTGAAGCTTGGGGAATCTTGTTTAATTGAACTAAAGGAGTCCGTCCGATTAACTCTGTGATATCTTTGGCTATCCGCATATTAGTACTCCTTGGTGACTAAATATAATACATTGGACTTTGCTGTGCGCGAGTTTCCCTTTCTTGGCACAAGTCTTGGAGTGTATAGCGACCCAAAACTTCAATTGAGGCAGCGTTGGCTTGCTCCCAGACTTCATAAACTAAAGTCTTTTCTAGAGTTGGAGAGTTAGAGGTATCTTTCTCTTTCCGTTCGCCTTCGACCAAAGTGACAATTTCTAGCATTGTAATCTGCCAAGGTTCACGAGCTAAAACAAAACCTCCTTTAGAGCCGCGTTGACTCTGCACCACACCAGCACGCCGGAGGTTGGTCAAAATTTGTTCAAGATAGCGTTCAGGTATGAGTTGTTTGGCAGTGATCTCGCTCATCGTTAGAGGAAGTTTTTTCCCGTGGTGACTTGCCAGTTCTAAGAGTGCTAGCAGTGCGTATTCCACTTTGGAAGACAGATCCAAAAGAGCATAGTTTTGGCTATTCAAGACTGTATTCAACATACTACGGTGAATTGGGGGGTTTATCGCAGTTGATGCGAAATTAATTTTTATCAATAGTGTGGAATGTGATAGCATCCCACTTACTACCTACAAAAGCACTATACACTATCGATTTGCCGTAGATTGTTATCTTACACAATTCCCATAAATGACCTGATCTTTTAGTGGGAATTATCCTGAGTTTCTGTTTTCAGAACCTCACCTACCAACGAAAATTCCAACAGAGTATGCTAATACATGATTTGCGAACCATTTTTGAGCGTGACCCAGCAGCCCGTAACTGGCTAGAAGTATTATTCTGTTACCCTGGACTCCAAGCGCTAGTATTTCATCGATTGGCACACTGGCTGCATAAAATCAAAGTTCCCTTCATACCTCGGTTTATTTCTCATATTAGTAGGTTTATAACTGGCATTGAAATCCATCCTGGGGCATTAATTGGCCAGGGAGTATTTATTGACCACGGTATGGGAGTTGTGATTGGTGAGACAGCGATCGTGGGCGACTATGCCTTAATTTACCAAGGTGTCACCCTTGGCGGGACTGGGAAAGAAAGCGGCAAACGCCATCCAACTTTAGGCTCTCATGTAGTTGTGGGAGCGGGTGCAAAGGTATTAGGAAATATTCAAATTGGCGATCGCGTCCGTATTGGAGCAGGTTCTGTGGTGCTGCGAGATGTACCCAGTAACACTACTGTAGTCGGCATTCCAGGGCGCGTGACTCGTCAGAACAACTCGTCTACCAATGTTCTAGATCATGATAAAGTACGCGACGTAGAAGCCGAAGTCATCCGCGCTTTATTTGAACGCGTTAAGGCACTAGAGAAACAGTTCGAGGAGTTGCAACAATCAAGTTTTTCCCCAGCTGAGCTTGACAACGAGCCAACCGATAACCCGAAAAGCAATAATTCTGATGGGATAATTGAAGATTTTCTTGATGGTGCAGGAATTTAAGTCTTATATAAGAAAGTAGGGACACAGCATGGTTTAAACTAACTGATGAATTGAAAGATTTCAATTACTGTGTCCTTACTATCTATACATCTAAAGAATAGCTACAGCAGTTTACAAGTAAGTAAACTACAGAACGCAGGAATCAAAATCAGATATGGAGAGTTTCTATTTCCTGCCTTGTCTACGACACGCTGCGCGATTTACTTCAAAACCCATAGCTTTGTATTTTATGCAAAAGAAAATGCTTTATATCTGTGAGTTATTAATTTTTAAATTTTTTAGGCAGTAGGAGATAAATTGAACCGTGAAATCTATCTGTGTGTTCTGTGGTTCTAGTATGGGTGTTCGACCTGTTTATAAAGAGGCTGCTCAAACGCTTGGTAAAACTCTGGCTAGTCAAAAATTTAGGCTAGTTTATGGAGGAGGAAATGTAGGTTTGATGGGGGTTATAGCTGATGCAGTTTTGCTGGCTGGAGGTGAGGTTATTGGAGTAATTCCAGAATTCTTAGCTGCTAAGGAAATAGCCCACAATGAACTCACTGTACTTCACGTTGTTGGCTCTATGCACGAACGCAAAACTAAGATGGCGGATTTAGCTGATGCTTTTATCGCACTTCCTGGCGGATACGGAACTCTAGAGGAGCTCTGTGAAATACTCACCTGGGCACAGCTAGGACTACACCAGAAACCTTGCGGTTTGCTGAACGTGGAGCGGTACTTTGACCCCTTACTCAGATTATTTGACCATGCCGTGAAGGAAGAATTCCTCAAGTCTGCCCATCGTTCTCTTGTACTGGAAGCATCTGACGCCGAAAGTCTACTAAATTTATTTGCCACTTACCAACCACCTATTGTTGATAAATGGATTGGGCGAGAAGTAAGACTTTAGTGGAAGTATATTTTTTACCAAAAGATTACATTTACATGATTCCTTAATATTTTTTTATAAATACCCTCTAACTCCTATTTTTGAGTACCCCTGCATAGTTTAAGAGCCAAAATGACTTTTTATTATTTGCACAGGTTGCTAATCATAATACCCATAGGCTCTTATAACCTGATATATGTATAATACGATTAGTTTATCGAGAAGCAGTATTTAAATAATATGGTGTCTTTATACACAGTTATTCCTAACCCATCCAGTAGTACTAAAGAAGCTTTTGCACGTCGGTCATTTCTACCAGAGCATGAAAACAATCTTTGGAAAATTGAAACAGGTTTTGTTCGGACTTTTACCTATCTGGAAGATGGTACAATCGTCGCTCTAGGATTGTGGGGCCCTGGAGATGTCGTTGGTAAGGCTTTATCAAAATTAGAACCTTACCAAATGGAATGCCTAACTAAAGTAGAGGCAACAGCCTTACCTTTAGAGGAATGGACTCAACTAACAGAAACTTTACTTAACCATATCCAACAGGCTCAAGAATTGATGGTTATTCGTAGCCATAAAAAAGTTGAAACTATGCTAATCAAGCTGTTGGCATGGTTATCTAAAAAGTTTGGTTCGGAAGTTGAGAAAGGACGTTTAATAGATATGCGTCTGACTCACGAAGACTTGGCAGAAATGCTTGGTTCAACTCGTGTGACTATCACTCGTATTCTTGGGCAGTTTGAGCAAGAGGGACTGATTGCTCGTCTTTCTTTGCATCGAATTGTACTGCGAGAGGAAGAAATTTGGTACTACGAAATTTAGATTATTTCAGCAAAGCCAGCCATCGCCGTCAGTATTCGGCTTGCCCACAATTCTTAAATTTAGGGATTCCAGGTAAGCCAAACCGCTACAAATTTGTGGGGCTGTTCCCCGAAGTTCAATGTCAAAATACCCTTCTCCATCTATATTTGGTTGTAACAGAGCCTTAGTAATATTAACTACCAAGCCATAAACAGAAATTAGTTGCGAAATTACAGGCACTTGCAAATAGTACTTGGGAATATGTATCCGCAGACGAATCTGAGTGACTTGGCTTTTTGTATGGACTGAAGAAACGAGCGATAATCTGGCTTGGGAATTGGTTTGATTATTTAATGCTGCCATTGGATAGTGACTATTTTATTAATTAGCGTAGGCGTAGCCCGTCGGAGACATCGCTATAAACGCTAGACAAATCTAGCCAAATTGGTAGCCCTAGTTTTTCTAAATAATTCAGGCTAGAGTAGATTTGCTTTGTTCTCCCCCACAAATCCAAATCAAACCAGCCATCATCTTCTGTATCGGGTTGAAGTCTAGCGCTGGTGATATTGACTGTTAGCCCATAACAAGAAACTAACTCGGAAATCACTGGTTCTTCGTAATAAGATTTTAAGATGCATAGTTGCAAGCGCAATCGATTGGTTTGACCCAGAGAAATCAATTGCTGAAATTGTTTTTGCCATTGATTTGTCAGCCATGCAGAGTCTTTGGGACTCAGTTTGCTCGTTGGACTTGGGAAAGTTAAAGAGTGCTGGTTGGGTTGAATTTGGGTAGCGATCGCTAATTCTAATAAATTCACTCCCAATCCTTGCAAGTAAGATAGGCTATTTGTCAGTTTTTGAGGATTTCCCGAAAGTTCCAAATCAAACCAGCCATCGCTGTCATTGTCTGATGTCAGAGATGCAGCTTTGATATTGACGGTTAAACCATAACGAGACACCAGCCGCGAAATTACAGGTTGCCTATGATACCTCTGAGGCACGAGAATTCGACTGTGGACTGAAGCGGGTTCTACAGATTTACTCTGAGACATGAGATTCATTCCCAATAGTGATACCTACGGTGGGCTGTGCCTACACAACCTTTAGGTTCAGCAGAGAATTTTGCTAATGCCGTACCCCTACAACTCAACTGTGCTTCCTTGAATTTCAGCCTCATAGAGATTTTCATATTTTTGGCTTCTATTAAACTACGGTAACACTATCGATTTAATGCACTTATTGTTATGTAAAGTACACTATCACAAAGATTGCAAAAAAACAATGAGTAAATGCACATAACTATACTCAGTTTATTAGGATTGCTATAGCATTGCTAGTGACAACTTACACATCCGTAGTATAGATGTATGACATAACAATATTTAAGTGTTTCCAAAACATTGAAACGCAATTTTAAAGTTTTTTAATCGAAATTAATTGATTGGCTATTGGGCGATCGCATATATCAGTAAACCAAAAAGTTTTTCTCCAAAGAGCGATCGCTAAATACTTTCTTTTATTACTATGAAAAATAAAATATTTATAGGTTGGGTTTCACTTTGTTGAACCCAACCTATACTTAGATTTATAAAAACTAATCAGAAACCAATGTTTCTGATTTTTATTTCGTGAGAGTCATAAAAAAGCGTTAGTCAGCTCAAAGTAATTTAAATTTCACCTGCATTTGATTTTACCAATCACTTGCTTTAGCCTCATCCCAGACTTCCAACTCCAATTCGTGGAGATAGGTTAGTGCGCTCTGAATCTGTGCATCTGTTCCTTGTAATTCAAGGTCAAACCAACCATCACCGACAGCATTGGCTCCCAAAATTGCTGCGGTGATATTTACAGTCAGTCCATAGTCAGAGACTAGGCGAGAAATTACAGGTTCTTGGTGATAGTCTTTGGGAATTCTTAATCGAATCCGTTTATTGGTAAGTGTATTGTCACTAGTCATGATTGTCACCATCAAAAAGATTGGGGGCTGGAAGGCAGAGGAGAATAATTCATAAACTATGCCCCATGCCAAACCTATTCAACATCTTTAATGCGGGTTTTCCGTTCCAGAATCTCCTTCAGTACTAAGGTCACTACTGCTAACAATGCTAACAATACAGCCGCAGAGAAAGCAGCTTCGGTTTCGTATTGTTTGTAAGCATCTTCTACAAACAGTGGTAGGCTCTGGGTTTGAGCCTCAATGTTGCCAGATACTACCGAAACCGCGCCGAATTCACCCATTGCCCTAGCATTGGTCAAAATTAAACCGTAAAGTAAACCCCAACGGATACTAGGCAAGGTGACGCGCCAAAATATTTGCCAATCTTTCGCACCTAGAGTTCTAGCAGCTTCTTCTTGATCTTTACCAAATTCCTCTAAAACAGGAATTACTTCCCGCGCCACAAAGGGCATACTCACGAAGGCTGTAGCCAGTACCATACCGGGAAAGGCAAAGATTATTTTGATATCATGGGCTTGGAGCCAAGGACCAAACCACCCATTACGTCCGTAAAGAAGCACAATCATCAATCCTGCAACTACGGGCGAAATCGAGAAAGGCAGGTCAATAATGCTCAAAACTACGGCGCGTCCAGGAAATTTATGACGAGCGATCGCCCAAGCGGCACATAGCCCAAACACAGTATTCACAGGCAGAGAAATTAAAGCCAGCAACAGTGTTAGCCAAGCTGCATGGAGAAAAGCTGGTCGACTCAGGTTGGAGAGAAACGGCGCAACTCCTTTGCTAAAAGCCTGGGTGAAAACGTTGATTGCCGGGATGTATTGAACTAGGGCTAAATAGGCGATCGCTATACCAATTAAAACTATTGGTACCCAACTTTTCTGCTCTTTAGCCTTGGGCGTATGTGTATCAGATACAGATGAGTGAAAACTTGGCTTATCTACTGTCATATCGCCTTGCCCATGCTTGTAAGAAATTAATTGCCAATAGTAGTACCAATGAAATTGATAGTAAAACTATGCCAATTACTGTTGCACCAGAATAGTCATATTGCTCTAATCGCTGGAAAATCAATACAGGTGCGATCAAATCTTGATAGGGCGTATTGGAAGAGATAATTACAGTCGAACCATATTCCCCAACTGCACGGGAGAAACCCAAGGCTACACCAGTTAAAATTGTCGGAAATAAAGGTGGCAAAATCACTTTCCAAAAGGTCTGCCATTGAGTAGCACCCAGACACCAAGCAGCTTCTTCTATTTCCTGTTCCATTTCCTGAAGCACGGGTTGCACAGTTCTCACGATAAAAGGTAGTGAGATAAATATCATTGCCACCGCTACTCCAGTGCGAGTAAAAGATACCTTAATTCCCAGTGGTGCTAATAAAGAACCTAACCACCCATTATCACTGTAAACTGTTGCCAAGGTTAGCCCTGCTACGGAAGTTGGCAGTGCAAAGGGTAAATCTACTGTGGCATCAATCAAGCGCTTAAAGGGAAAGTCGTAGCGAACTAGAACCCAGGCAATTAGAGTACCAAATACGCCATTGAGCAAAGCCGCAAATATTGCTGTAACAAAAGTGACATTATAAGTTGCTAATGCAATATCACTGGTTGCGATCGCCCAAAATCTCGCCGGAGGTTCTGTACTTGCTTTCAGGAACATGGCAATGATGGGGATAAACAACATCACCGTCAAGTATCCAATGGTGATTCGCCAAGTCCAAGGAACCCGCCCCAATTTCTTCCAGAATGGCGTTTTGCGTTCAACTTCCACAGAAGGAGATACAGTTGTCATAGTCAAAAATTCAAAATTTAAATTTCACAACAAGTTTTTTGTCAGTGGTCGGTTGTTTTTCCTACTGACCACCGACCGTTGACTAATGACTAATTACCGTTTATTTTTGGGCTTGAATTTTGTCAAACACGCCCCCATCTGCGAAGAACTTCTGATCAATTGCTTCCCAACCGCCTAAGTCTGCAACTGTACCCAAAGTTTTCACCTTGGGAAATTTGTCTGTAACTTCTTTAGTTTGAGCTATAGTCTCATCCACAGGACGGAATCCCAATTTGACAAACTCTTGCTGTGCTTCTGGGCTATAGAGGTATTTCACAAAACCTTCAGCAACTTCGCGGGTTCCATGCTTATCAACGTTCTTGTCTACCACAGCGATCGGATTGTCAATGGATATATTCACATCGGGAACGACATACTCAACCTTTTCGCCCTTTTGCTGTGCCAAAATAACTTCGTTTTCGTAGTTGATTAAGACATCACCCTGCCCTTGCTTGGCGAATGTATCAGTAGCTTCCCGCGCATCTTTAGGCAGTATCGGCACATTTTTGTAAACTTTAGTTACAAATTCAGTAGCTTTAGCTTCATCGCCACCTGTTTTAATCACAGAATCCCATAATGCTAAGAAATTCCATTTAGCAACGCCTGAGGTTTTGGGGTTAGCAGTAATCAATTTTACACCGTCTTTGGCTAAATCTTCCCAATTCTTGATGCCTTTAGGATTGCCTGAACGAGTGACTAATGCTGCAACCGATTTGGAGACAATACCATTGTTGGGAACTTCTTTCTCCCATCCTGGCTGAATCAATCCAGCTTTCTCAATCTTTGAGGTATCTCCAGCGAGTGCCAAGTGGACAATATCTGCTTCTAAACCATCAATAACGGCGCGAGTTTGAGAACCAGATCCGCCATAGCTTTGTTTGAAGGTGACAGTTTGATTATGATCTTTTTTCCACTGTTCTACAAATTTAGGGATAATTGCTTCATGAGCCGCTTTGGTGACAGCAAACGATACAAGGGTTATTTCAACATTATCTTTGCTTGCAGCCACAGGACTAGCACTAGGGGTTTCAGAGGAAGCATTACTCCCATTTCCTCCACCGGAGCAGGCCGCAAGCGCCACACTCAAAACAGTCCCTACTAAAAAGAGTGATACAAAGCTTTTGAGCGAGTTCAATCTGAACCGATTGGTTCTATGTTCAGCGTAGATGCGTTCGCGTAGCGTCTCGGAGAGAAGCTGCTTGTCGTAAGACATCGCTTGTAACCTTTTCAATAGGCGTTGCCACAAACTCATTCCATTTCCTCCACTAAATCTACAAATAATTGATGGGAATACAGTTATATAGTGTTTATAATACTGGATGATTCCATATATGTAGTTGCAAACACCAAAAAACCTCACATTCTTTATCAAGAATATGGTGATTCTACCAGTTTTGTAAGGAATTACAATTATTTTATTTTCAACTATCAAGTTGTCATCATAATTCGCTACTTAATGGATCAAGCAAATTGCTAGGGAATGGCTAATTAGCGATCGCCTTTTCTCAACCCAGTGCAACAAAATCAAGATGAAAAGCATAAAAAACAAAACCCATCTAGAAATTATCTAAATGGGAAAAATTTAGCAATTACTTATTTTTAACTGAATGTATATTTCAGGGGCAGCCCATCCTGAAAAACTAGTAATTCTCCCGGTTGGATTTGTGTCCAAACTTCGTTGTCAGTTAGAGGTGTGGTAGCAATGACAGCAACGCGATCGCGTTCAGTAGTTACCTCCCGAAAATCTACGGTCATGTCTTGATCAATTAAATGGGCAGCTGCAAAGGGCGCTTGGCGGACGATGTAACTGAGATTAGTTGAGCAATAAGCAAAAAAGTGGACTCCATCTGATAATAAGTAATTAAATATACCTAGTTTTGCAATTACATCAGTAATTTCTCGCAGCACAAAGTACAGTTCCTTGATGTCAGGCTTGCCCTGGGGAAAACGCGATCGCAGTGTTTCTAGCATCATACAGAATGCCTTTTCACTATCGGTGTCACCTACGGCTTGATAAAAGCCCAAATTTTCTGGATCAAAATCTGGCAAATTACCATTGTGGGCAAACACCCAATACTGACCCCACAATTCTCTACGGAAAGGATGGCAGTTGTGTAGGACAACTTCACCCTGGGTAGCTTTACGGATATGGGCTATGACATGGGTTGAGTGGATGGGATAACTCCGAACAAACTCCGCTACCGGAGAAGCAACAGAAGGTTGGGCATCTAAAAACATTCGACATCCCTTTCCTTCAAAGAAAGCAATGCCCCAACCATCGCTATGATCATCCGTTTTTCCTCCCCGTGCAGAAAACCCTTCAAAAGAAAAGCAAATATCCGTTGGAACATTGCAATTCATTCCGAGCAGTTGACACATGGATGTTGCAGCTCTAAATTTTTGACTAAGGCCTCAGGATTAAGATACTTCAGAATGCTGTATTGATTCTGGAGCGATCGCTTCAATCTTGGAATTTAATCATCGGGCATGGGGCATTGGGCATGGCTCAAGAATCAATCAATAGTTCTTCTTCCCCTGCTCCCTCATCTCCTCCTACTCTGCTGTTAAGATTTATTAAGACATCTGCTTTAAATATTGCTCATAGCCTAGTTGTTCTAGCTTTTCTTGCTTTGCAATTACTGATTCACATAAGGTTTGGCGATATTGCTGCACTTTTTCTAGTAATTCTGGTTGCTGAGTTGCGAGGATTTGTACTGCTAAAAGTCCGGCATTTTTGGCATTACCGATCGCCACTGTTGCCACAGGAATCCCCGCAGGCATTTGTAGAATAGAATACAAAGAATCAACACCTTGTAAGTTACGAGTGGGTATAGGAACACCAATAACAGGAAGTGGAGTTAAAGACGCTACCATTCCCGGCAGATGGGCAGCACCACCCGCACCAGCAATAATTACCTTAATACCGCGTTGGTGTGCAAGTTGAGCATATTGCACCATCCGTTCTGGGGTGCGATGAGCAGAAACGATCGCCACTTCGCTCTCAACGCCAAATTCGTCACAAACTGCGATCGCATCTTTCATGGTGGGCAAATCAGAATCGCTGCCCATGATAATACCAACTAAGGAAGTCATAGAATTTTGAATTTTGGACTTGTCGTGAGCGTTCAGTCGAACGATTTTGGATTAATTGCTGATGGTTCCATCTAAAATCGGGTCAGGTTTAATTATTCCCTAGCCAGTGTGATGACCCAAGCAACACAAAATCCTGTAGATATTATCAATGCTAGAGTGCCTGGTTACAAAGATTTGCAAATGCTTTTAGTTAACCAAGAGGGCATAATTGAGCAAATCTTGCCAATGGGTACAGTAGAGACGCACAGATGTGCGTCCCTATTAGATGTAGCAGGTGACTGGATTTCTCTAGGCGGCGTTGATTTACAAATTAACGGTGCTTTGGGATTAGCATTTCCTGATTTATCGGCTGAAAATGCTCACTTACTGGTGAAAATTTCACAATTTTTGTGGGATGTCGGGGTAGATGGATTTTTACCGACACTTGTAACAACTTCAGTGGAAAATATTCAGCGATCGCTTGCTATTATTGCTGAGGTTATCCCCAGTCAACAAGCTGGAGCCAAGATTCTGGGAGTACATTTAGAAGGCCCATTTTTGAATTTCCAAAAGCGCGGCGCACACCCGGCAGAGTATTTGCTACCTCTGACAATTGACGAGGTAAAGCGGGTTTTGGCTGATTATGCTCATGTCGTGAAAGTCATTACCTTAGCACCAGAGTTAGATCCCACTGGTGAAGTAATTCCATATTTGCGTTCTCTGGGGATTACTGTCAGTTTAGGGCATTCTCAGGCAACAGCTGCCCAAGCGCAACGTGCTTTTGAGGAGGGTGCAACGATGGTAACCCATGCTTTCAACGCTATGCCAGCATTACATCACCGCGAACCAGGATTATTAGGGGCAGCAATTACCCATCCTAATGTGATGTGTGGTTTTATTGCTGATGGTGAACACGTTATGCCCACAATGCTGCAAATTTTACTTCGCGCTAGTAATTACGAAAAAGGTCTGTTCCTAGTCAGCGATGCCCTCGCGCCTCTGGGGCTACCCGATGGGGTGTATCCTTGGGATACTCGGCAAATTGAAGTTAAAAACGGTACTGCACGCTTGCCGGATGGTACTTTGTCGGGGACGACTTTACCCTTGTTGGTGGGAGTGCAAAATTTGGTGAAGTGGGGAATTTGTGATGTAGAAAGTGCAATTTTACTAGCTACTAATGCGCCTAGAAAAGCAATTGGTTTACCAGGAATTGCCAAGAGTCAACCCGCTAATTTATTACGTTGGCATTGGGATGATACTACAAAAGAATTAACTTGGCGGCGTGTTTTTACCGCAGAGATGGTCTAAAGAGGCAGGGGAGCAGGGGGCAGGGAGCAAGGGGCAAAAAAGACCTCTCCCTGGTTTTACTAAGCAAAATAGTCCCTCTCCGAGTCGGAGAGGGACAGACTTGAACTTTAGTTCAAGGCAGGGAGAGGTTCGTCGAACTCACGTTTAATTACGAATTACGTAGCTTACTTCTCCCCGAAGGCGAGTATTACGAATTAGTAATTATTATGCAGGGTTAGGTTGGGTTCGGCTTTGAAGTAGCTGGATAATAGCAGCTTTTTCTAAGATCCCAACTAGAACGCCATTCTCACGAATCACAGGAAGCACAGATACTTTTTGTTGTTCGAGTAACTGCATGACTTCTAGCAGAGGTTGATCGGATTGAACTGTGGTAGATTCGGTAATTGGTCGCATGACTTCTTTTACTTGAGTTTCTGACCACATTGCTGTTGGGATGGTTCGTAAATTATCAACTGCGATCGCACCTACTAATTGTCCATCATCATCAGTCACTAAGAACCGATGCCAGTTTTGCCCACTTATAACTCGCTCATCGGCAAACTCTCTCAGGGTAAGATTACCAGATACAATCGGGCTATCATGAGTTACAGCATCTTCAGCAGTCAAACCTGTGAGCTTTTCTTGCACTCTGGCGAATTGAGCCGCATTACCAGCATTTTGCAACAAGAAGAAGCCAACTAACAAATTCCAGAAGTTACCGAAGCTGCCAAATAATATTAGTGGAACTAGACCGGAAAGAATTGCTACCCAACCAAAGATTTGCCCAACTCGACTAGCAAAGGTTACACCTTTATAAGGATTACCTGTAATTTTCCAAACGAGAGCTTTCAGTATATTTCCGCCATCTAAAGGCAAGCCAGGAATCAGGTTAAACAGGGCTAATGCTAAGTTAACAGAAGCTAGAACACCAAGAATCGCAGCTAACGGGCCTGATGCAGTAGTAGTAACAGCAATTACAGTAACGATACCGCACAGTAGGAAGCTAACTAAGGGCCCGGCGATCGCTACCCAGAAAGCTTCACCTGGGGTTTTTGACTCTTTTTCTAAGCTAGCTAAACCGCCAAATATAAACAGAGTAATAGATTTAACATCAATACCCTGACGAATCGCAACAAAACTGTGGCCTAATTCATGGGCGACGACAGAGGCAAATAACATCAGCGCTGTCATCAATCCCAGTAGCAAAGCGAATCCCGCAGATAATTGGGGAAATTGTGCCGCCAGTCCACTGCTATAGCTCCAAGTTACTAAACCCAGAACTAAAAACCATGACGGATGGATATAGAAGGGAATTCCGAAGAGATTACCAACGCGAATTGTGCCATTCATGTCGTTCACCTTTGATTTCAGCTTCGAGAGGTTTGCTTTCGTCCTTCTCGATGTTTTTATTGTAACGAAAGGTTAAGAGATTTTAATCTTGATGACAGTAGTGGTGTCCGTCCGTAAAGGTGCGGTTATTGGCAATATTGGCAACATCGCAAGAAACTCTCACTATTTCTCTATAGCTACATCAGGTAGACGGCTCCACTCATTCCAAGAGCCATCATAATTCCGAACATTGGGATAACCTAATAAATACTTCAAGACAAACCAGGTATATCCAGAACGCCCACCGATGGCACAGTAGGGAAACACTTTCTTATCAGCCGTAATGCCCTTACTGGTATAAAGATTTTTCAATTCGTCGAATGATTTAAAAGTGCCATCCTCATTGAGAGTTAAGATATGCTCAAGATGGACTGCGCCTGGAATATGTCCAGTAAGTTGATCTGCTATTGGTGGCTGATCGAAAAACCACTCGCCACAGTATTCTTGAAGTGTTCGGACATCTAACAACACGCAATCGCTTCGACCAATTGATGCTTTAACTTCATCATGTAATACTCTTAGACTAGCATCAGTAGCTTTGGCACGATAATCAGTAGCAGAAAACGCGGATAACTCAGTTGCTAGCGGACGACTCTCTGACTTCCATTTCTGGTAGCCACCATTGAGAACTTTTACATTTTCATGCCCAAAGACTTGCAACAACCAGAAAATCCAGGCTCCGGTTCCAGGATAACTGCCATAGGCAATTACTGTCGTGTCATTGGTGATGCCTGAACGTGCCATGAGCTTCTCAAAAGCGATCGCATCCCAATTCATTTTAAAATCGGGCAATAGTAAATCTCTAAAGAAGTTCCAGAAGATAGCACCAGGTATGTGAGCATTTTTGTATGGCTTTGGGCTGATATCCACTTCAATAATGCGGATGTTTGGATCGTTGAGATGATCTGCCAGCCACTGGGTATCAACAAGAACGGATGGATGAGCGTATTGAGACATTTATATTTCTCCTGTAATAGCGCTAAAAGAATTGAAAGTTATAGTTTTAATCTTGGTTGTGCTTGGGAAATACGATGTGCGATGTCCGATGAACTAGGGTTGTAGAAATAGAAAATAAGGAAAAGCCGATAAGTGGGTGGAAAACCGCTAAAGGAAAAGAAGTTTTCAAGTGAATTGTGAGAAATTGCAGCCCCAGCAGTACTGGGATACCTGCTGTCAAGCGCTGGACTCTTGGGGGAAATGGCATCAAAAACACCCATATCAACAAAATTAGTGAGAGTCCGCTATATCCTCGCACCAGCCAAATATGTAGGTTCCACCAATCAGAGTTGTAAAAGTAAGCCAGTCCAACACTGAATACTTGGATTGCTAAACAGAGATTGAAAAACACTACTGCGATAAAAAAACTGATTTGAATCCAGCGCCCGGATATCTGTGTATCATCAATGCCAGAATTTAAAGTCATGGTTAAGTAATCCCAAAAAAGCAGACAAGAGAAAATACTTGATGTGACTAAAGCTAAGATAGGTCTGGTTGCTATACTGCGCCTAGACCTCGAAAGAGTACAATTTGCCAATCATGATTGCCTTACAAGCTCTATTTCATGCAATTGCTCAAGCTAAAAATGAAGAGACGTTGCGATCGCACATATCCGCAGAAATGAGTGAATATTTTTCAGCTACACGAGGTGGGCTATTTTTCTTTTCTCAAATTCCTTTAGCTAACAGCAAGCTCCAAAAAGCACTGCAAATTGCATTATCACCCCAACATAATCCAGTTGCATGCTACTTACTAGAACGCCATGCGCCTGTTCATGAAGCTTTAGTAGTGGAACCTAAGACATGGCAATTAATTTGTCCTCGTGCCGATCACTGGCACGTCATGGCAGGGCCAATTGTCAGCAATGGCCAGTTAGTGGGCGTGGTAGGTTTGACCCGTGAGCAAGGAATGCCTGCATTTGACTCACAAAATCTCACAGATTTGAGTGCGCTTTGTCTGCACATTTCTACTTGGGTAGCAATGGCGCGACTGCAACAACCATTACTATTACAAACAGAGCGTTTAACGCCTCGTGAAGTGCAAATTGCTGACTTGGTAGCTCAAGGACAAACTAATGCAGAAATTAGTGCTGAACTTTGGATTACTGAAAACTCTGTCAAGCAAGCCTTAAAAAGGATGTTTCGCAAACTTGAGGTTTCATCTCGGACTCAGATGGTTGCAAAGCTTTCCACAGTTTCAAAATAGGTATTGAGTCGTATGAAGATCGAGGATTTCGCCAACAATGGGCGATCGCAAATAAACCAGTAAAACTTCTGGCTCAATTTTGGTTGTTTTTTTGTGTGGTAGCGAGGCTTCCACACGTTGTAATGGCTTAAGCATTCACCTATGTTGCAATTATCTCCATCTGCCGAGAACTTTTCTGCAACATCGGGGCAATTATATCAGCAGGGACAGGACGACTGAAATAGAAACCCTGGCCTTCATCACATCCACGCATTTGCAGGTATTCAAGCTGTTCTTTAGTTTCCACACCCTCTGCCGTGATTTTCAACCGGAGGCTCTTTGCTAAGGCAATAATCGCATCAGTGACGGCGGCGCTATCAGCATTAGACATGACATCTTGTACAAATGAACGATCAATTTTGAGCATATCCACAGGAAAGCGCTTCAAATAGTTCAGCGAGGAATATCCGGTGCCGAAATCGTCTAAAGCCAAGCATATACCGAGTTCTTGTAATTCTTTTAAGGTTTTAACTGAACGCTCAATGTCAGCCATTAAGAAGCTTTCCGTCACTTCCAGTTCTAGGTAAGATGCTTTAAGTCCAGTCTCCTCAAGAATTTGATTGACGATCTCAACCAGATACGGTTGTTCAAACTGTCGAGATGACAGATTCACGGAGATCCGAATTGGGGTAAATCCAGCCAGCTGCCAAGCACGGGTTTGGACACAAGCAGTTCGCAAGACCCATTCACCAATTGGTACGATCGCACCATTGGCTTCTGCAAGCGGAATAAACTTTGCTGGAGAAATCAAACCTAATGTAGGATGTTGCCAGCGAACTAACGCTTCCATAGCTGTAACTTGTCCGCTATGTAAATCAATCAAAGGTTGATAATAAACCAGCATTTCGTTGCGTTCAAGCGCTCCATGTAATTCATTTTCTAAGGTCAGTCGCTCCTGTAACTGAGCATTAATTTCTGGCGAATAAAATTGGTATTGGCTACGCCCTTGCTGCTTCGCTTGATAAAGTGCTATGTGAGCCTGTTGCAAAAGTTGATCTACGCTATTACGATCATTTAAGTTATTAATTGTGATGCCAATGCTGGCGGTTATATGAATCGAGTTACCCTCTACAGAAAAGGGTTTGCTTAGGGTACTCAACAGCACTTGACATAGCTTAATCAAACTTTCAAAAGAATGAATGTCGATTCGGGCAAGAGCAAATTCATCTCCGCTCAAATGGGCAAGAATATCTGTTTGTGTTGTGCAGGTTGATAACCTCTGGGCAACTGCTCTTAACAACAAATTTGTCGTCTCATGCTCCAACCCATGACTCATCCCAGTGAAATCATCAATACTCAGCAAAAAGACAGCTACAAGGCGCTGGTTGTTTTCAGGTTGGGATAGAATCTGATGGAGGCGATCGCGGAATAAATCACGATTAGGTAATCCAGTTAAATCATCATAATTAGTGATGTACTTAATTAACTCATCTAATTTGTAAAGAGTTCGTGAGGTATCCGCCATCAATGTACCCGCTTCATCAGCATATTCTGTAGGCAATTCAGGTAGTGTTTTGGTGTTCAGATAATTTTGTAATGTAGCAGATGTGAAAATGACCGGTTTGAGGAGATGGTTTAGTGCATAAAGGGTGACAGCCGTACCCGCTAACGTCGCCAACAAAGCAATTATCATAATTTGCGTTGCCATCTCCAAAGAATAAGAGTTGGAGATGACGAAACTCAAGAGTAAAGTCAGAAGTGGTACATGAGTACCCAAAAATGCCACCAACATAATTTTAGCGGTGTAACTTTTCTTGAGCCATGCAAAATTAGCTAGGAACGAGTACAGGTATAGCTTGTGATTGAGCTTCATAAATTCTGTTTGATAGTTGGCAAATTAGTTTCGAGCCATCCTGACAAAAAAGTATTTTTAGTTTATATTCCAGTGGAATTAGCTCTCATGGAATCTAATCCTGATCAGGTTATATATATGCTTCCCAATATAGGGTTTTACTTAATATCTATAACGATAAAGTTTGTGTAAAACTTATTCCACAAACGATTTCATAACTAAAACTAACTTGTATTGATTATTACACTGTCAGTAGTTATTAGTTTGCCTTTTTTCTACTAAAATGCATATAGCAGTTTTAAATTACTTGTAAAAGTAAATTAACCACAGAGGCGCAGAGAACACAGAGAAAGGAATCAGAGATTTCCACGACTCATTTAGGATTACTATAGATAATTGGTAATATTCAGCTTTGTACAAAAAGTCAAGTATATTGAGCTAATTATAAATATTTTTTAATTTTTTGGATTTTTTGATTTACTTCTATCCATAAAACTTTATTCTTAGAAACGATGTTTATAGCCAATCAACTTGTATGAGTAGCAAAAAAACTACAGAATTGCCACTCTGGGTACAAGATAGAGATATAGTCATTGCTCATGATGAAGAAGTACAGTGGCGAGAAGGAAAACGTCCTGATTATTCTTACACCAATGAATTTCTTCATCAAGAGAGTAAATTTCAGCATCCAGAAGGTTCTTTAGAAGCGATCGCACAAAACTTAGTCCGAAATTTTGAAATGGAAGCTTCTAATAAATCTAATCCTCAACAGTGGCTTTCGATTGTTACTGATAAGTTTAAAATGAGTACCAATGGAGGGCAACAGTACACTGCTCAGGATGTTGCAGTGGAAGGTACTTATAATCTTTTCCTGGGTGAAAGTGAGCAGTATAGTTCTGAAACAGAAACTTTTGAATCTTCATTTGAGGTTTTTCATAATGCTTTTCCTAATGGCTTTCTTTGGGAATTAACAGAAGTTCTTTCAGGTCCACCTAATGTTACTTTTAAGTGGCGACATTGGGGAACATTTAATGGTTCCTATAAAGACTATGCACCCACGGGGGAAACCATAGAAATCGTAGGAATTAGTATTGCTCGTGTGAGCGATGATTTGAAAATTGAGTCTTTAGAGCATTATTTTGATAATAATGTCTTTCTTCAGAAATTAACGGCAGGGGGTTGTCCCTTCCATTCTCAAAATCAGTAGCCTCGAAATCTGCCTCCGCAGGTTAACAAACCCTTGATTTTGTATTAGTCCACGTAGGTGGACTACCCTGCGGGAAGCCGCAAAGCCTCTATGTTTGTGTAGTAGCGACTTCTAGTCGCCTAAGAATTGCGCCATTATTTTTGCAATAAATCATTCCAATCTATTGCCAGAAAAAAGCCGATTCGTAACTTGCTCTAACACCTTTAATGCTGTTAATGAACCTCGAATCAGCCGAGTTGCAGCAAGAGGCTGTCGAAGCATTCCCATCGCTAAAGGGAAAGGCTTTAAGGAGCCATCAGAGTCAATTGCTGATGTGAGATCGGGAATATCGTGCTGACAATCGTCACTAACTACTCGCAGCATTGCGACTGCAACTCCAGCAGCATTGAAAAACTCTAAGGCGGTAAATCCTTCCATATCAACAATATCAGCGGCCAAAGTTTCACCCAGATGGCGTTTTTCAGCGGCAGACCAAATTACACGATCGCTTGTCAGTGACTTGACTAATGAGGCTTGTTCTGATACAGCAGAGTGTAATTGTGATGTGAAGGTGCGATCGCATTCTTGCCGTTTCCCAAGGTAAACACAATCTTGATACAGCACAATATCGCCAACTGTATAGCGATCGCTCAAGCTACCACAGATACCCATAATCAGTACCCTGGATTTTGGAGGTAGAAATTGTCCATTTCCTTGAGATTGTTGCAGGTATTTGAGTAAAGGCTTCATTCCAACAGGTATGGCTACTACTGTTGGGATGGAACCAGTAACGCCGCTTAATCCGCGACACACAGCTTTATATTCTGCTCCTTGAGGTACCAGAATTGTGTTGTTGGGCAAAAAATTAGGCACTAGCCCCCTCGACAGTTTCAAGTTTGCGTTTGGGTATAAATAGGCGCTCACGGCATAATTCCTTATGCTCCACAGAACCAAGTTTCATTTTTCAAGTTCAATTCTGTATTAAAAATTTTGCCACATCTGAGTAACAATAACTAATATTGCCGTTTGCTGGTAACCAAAACTCGCAAATGAAGGTGATTGCTGTAGCATGACTAAATAATTGTGTAACCCACACGATAATTTTCTAAGATGGTTAAGCTTCGTAACTCAAAATCCGCACGAGAACTGTTCAACATTTCCAAATTGGCGATTCAATTTTCGTGGCTGACGGTGAGTTTTTGGATTGCCGTAACGGTAGCTGGTGTTCTGGCTTTCAGTTCCCTCAAGTATGCCTTGTTTCCAGATATTACATTTCCAGTAGTGGTTGTAAATGCTACAGCCCCTCTGACAACTGCTCTGGATACCGAGGCGAAGCTCACCCAACCTTTAGAAGAACGCCTCCGCTCCTTAGAAGGACTGGAGAATATTCGCTCATCCACGTATCCTAGTCAAACAGCAGTTGCCCTTTCTTTTGCTGTTGGAACAAATTTAGAAACATCGACTAGAGAAGTTGAAACTGCCCTCAAGCAGCTGACTTTGCCTCAAGGAGCGACTTCTAAAATTATTCCTTTGAATTTAAATGAGTCAGCCGCCATTAGTTATGCCATTGAGAGTCCCACGCGGAATCTCACAGATTTGACAAAGTTGGCACAAGATCAGATTGTGAGTGCGATCGCTAAACTACCAGGAGTCCTGAAAGTCTCCCTGTTGGGTGGGGCTACTGCAACTCCTCCCCTAAATCCATCGAATGCGAGTGCAGCTGTTCCCCAAGCAGGGGCGACATTAGTACGGTTTAATGGGCAAGATGCACTCGCATTTCAGGTAATCAAACGCGGTAGTGCTAACACCTTGGAAGTGGTGAGTCTAGTTGAAAAAGAAGTCCAAAGGCTACGGTCTAGTCTGAAGGATGTCAAACTCACTTTAGCTTCTACTCAAGCAGAATATATCCGCCAAGCCACACAGTCAACAATTGATGCTTTGCTGGAAGCAGTTTTGTTGTCCATTGTGGTCATTTTTCCTTTTTTATGGAATTGGCGGGCAACTCTCATCTCAGCCCTGGCGATTCCGACATCTTTGTTGGCAACGTTTATTGTCATGGCGATTTTTGGCTTCAACCTAGAAACTATTACGTTGCTGGCTTTAGCCTTAGTTATCGGCAGTGTAATCGATGATGCGATCATCGATGTCGAAAACATCATGCGGCACATCGAAGAAGGGGAAACTCCTCGGCAAGCCGCCTTTTCAGCTACAGATGAAATTGGCTTAACAGTAATCGCCACCACTGCTACAGCAGTAGCAGTTTTTTTACCCATTGGTTTGATGGGTGGAGTAATTGGGCAGTTCTTTAAGCCGTTCGGAATTACGGTTTCAGCAGCCATGATTGCTTCGACATTGGTTGCCCGTACATTGTCACCAGCCTTGGCTACCTACTGGTTAAAACCTGCTACTTCAACTCCCCAACGCCGTCAGGGAGCAAACACTTGGGGGAATTTTACCCAATTTTACAGAAACTTACTCCACTGGTCTTTAAACCACCGCAAGACAGTCATTGCCTTAGCTATACTCAGCTTTGTTGCAGGTATGGCGCTGAGTCTATTCATTCCTAAAGGGTTTATTCCTAAATTAGATCGCGGTGAGTTCAATATTACTTATACCGCCCCTTTACCAAAAATCCCTGAGCAATTTTCACAGGGACAAGCAAGACAAGGGGGAATTTCTTCCTTATCTCCCCTATCAGCCCCAATTCCCATCCCTAATCCCTTAAACGATTCTCTAGAGGTTGCTAAGAAACTAGAAGATGTAGTGAGAAAATCTCCAGTAGTGGAAACGGTATTTACTACTGTTGGTTCTCGTGAAGGTGAACCAAATAAAGGTACCCTCTATGTGAAGCTTAAAGAAGACCGCAATATCAAAACTGCGGAAGTACAAGACCGATTACGCTCGTCTTTGCCTAATCTCCCTGGTGTGACTACTAGTGTGGAAGATATTCAATTTGTTGACACTGGCGGACAAAAACCTTTACAGGCGTCACTACGAGGTGATAACCTCCAAAGCCTCAGCAAAGCTGCCAGGGCAATTAAAGAGCGAATCGAAAAACTACCAGGATTTGCTGATGTTACTGTGACAAGTGAAACTAATCCACAGGGTACAGTTTTTCAAATTGAGCGGCTCAACAATCAAAGAGTTGCCTATATCAGTGCCAATCTGGGCAAGGATTTGTCCTTGGGTAGTGCCACAGACCAATTAGTAGCAGAAGCAAAAACAGTGTTACCTGCTGGTGTAACTTTAGACTTGGGAGGAGATTCTGCCCGCCAAAGTGAAGTATTTAGTAGTTTTGGTACTACTTTGCTTTTATCAACCCTGTGCATTGTCGTGGTACTGATTTTGTTGTTCAAAAGTTGGATAGACCCAGTAGTTATTGGTGTTTCTTTGCCCTTGTCAATTGTCGGTGCCATGTTGGCTTTACTCTTTACCAAGAGTGACTTTGGCATGATCTCGCTGATTGGCTTTGTGTTCTTGTTGGGACTAGCAAACAAAAATGCCATTTTACTGGTAGATTACATCAACCAACTCCGCAAATCTGGCTTAGACCGCACAGAGGCGATTCTCAAGGCGGGGCCAGTGCGCCTCAGACCAATTATGATGACCACTGCTTCCACCCTCTTAGGGATGCTACCGATCGCATTGGGTTTTGGTGCTGGTTCGGAATTGCGATCGCCTATGGCTGTAGCGATCGCTGGTGGACTCGTAACTTCAACTATTCTCAGTTTGATTGTAGTACCGGTAGTCTACGCCATTTTAGATGATTGGTTTCCCCGATTTCAAACGAGGGAGAGAAGTTAATGCAAGTTTTTGTAACCGGGGGTACGGGCTTTATTGGTGCCCACTTAGTACGGTTGTTGCTGCAACAGGGTTACACAGTCAAAGCCCTGGTACGCTCAAGCAGCAATTTACAGAATCTCCGTGGTTTGGAGGTGGAAATTGTCAAAGGCGATTTGAACGATCCCAATCTCTGGCAACAGATGGCAGGTTGTCAATATCTATTTCATGTGGCAGCCCATTATTCCTTGTGGCAAACAGACCGGGAGTTACTACACCATAACAATGTCCTGGGTACGCGCAATGTGTTGGCAGCAGCCCGCAAAGCTGGCATTGAGCGCACCGTGTACACCAGTTCAGTAGCGGCAATTGGAGTAGGATCATCTGGTCAAGTCGTTGATGAAACACATCAGAGTCCCTTAGAGAAGTTGGTGGGTAACTACAAAAAGTCTAAGTTTCTCGCTGAACAAGAAGCTATGCAAGCCGTTGCTACAGGTCAGCAAGTAGTTATTGTCAATCCCAGCAGCCCGATTGGCTCGTTGGATATCAAACCTACCCCGACGGGTGATATAATCCTGCGGTTTTTGCGACGGCAAATGCCTTTTTACTTAGATACTGGTTTGAATTTTATCGATGTGCGAGATGTGGCATGGGGGCATTTACTGGCTTTGCAACGGGGTAAATCAGGCGATCGCTATATCTTAGGTCACCAAAACCTAAGTCTCAAGGGACTACTCGAACAACTCGCCGATATTACAGGTCTAAGCGCACCTCAACGAACAGTACCCGCTTGGTTACCCCTTAGTGTTGCCTGGGTCGATGAAAAGATTCTCGCACCCTTGGGGAAATCGCCCTCAGTACCATTGGATGGCGTTCGGATGGCGAAACAACCTATGTATTACAATGCCGCCAAGGCTGTACGAGAGTTGGGTCTACCTCAATCTCCGCTAAAGGCAGCACTCAAGGATGCTGTGGATTGGTTTGTTGCTCAAGGTTATGTCAAATGAGAAATATAGCAATTCACGTGTGGATACAATATGTAGGGGTGCATAGATGTACGCTCCTACTATGGTGTTTTTAGATATATAAAGAGGAGCGATCGCAACAATGGCAGTTAATCTACAACAAGCTATAGATATTGGGAAATATTTGGTTACTCAACGTTTCTTAGGACGTAAACGCTTCCCATTAGTATTGATGTTGGAACCCCTTTTTCGGTGTAATTTAGCTTGTACTGGTTGTGGTAAAATCCAACACCCAAAGGAAATTTTAAAGCAAAACCTCACCCCAGAACAGTGCTTTGCCGCAGTGGAAGAGTGTGGCGCACCGGTCGTCTCAATTCCTGGGGGAGAACCTCTTCTACATCCCCAAATTGATGAAATTGTTCAAGGATTAATTGAGCGCAAGAAATATATTTACTTGTGTACCAATGGTTTGTTGTTAGAAAAGAGTCTGGATAAGTTTCAACCTTCTCCTTACTTAACTTTCAGCGTCCATTTAGATGGAATGCGTGAGTTGCACGATCAATGTGTTGATCGCAAAGGTGTTTTTGATATTGCTGTCAAAGCTATTCGCGCCGCTAAAGCTAAGGGTTTTCGAGTGACAACTAACACTACTATCTTTGAGGGTACTGAACCCAAAGATATGCAAGAGTTCTTCGACTTTCTGGACACACTTAATACTGACGGAATGATGATTTCTCCCGGCTACAGTTACGAGTGGGCACCAGATCAAGATCATTTTCTCCACCGTGAACAAACACGCGCCCTGTTTCGGCAAATTTTGGCTCCATACAAAGCTGGTGAAAAAAACTGGAACTTTAATCACAATCCGTTGTTCTTAGATTTTCTCACTGGTGAGAAGGACTACGAATGCACGCCTTGGGGTAGCCCTAGTTATAGCGTTCTTGGTTGGCAAAAACCTTGCTATCTGTTGAACGAAGGTTATTATTCTACCTTCAAGGAATTACTGACACAAACTGACTGGAGCCAATACGGCCAAAAGAGTGGTAATCCCAAATGTGCCGATTGTATGGTTCACTGCGGTTATGAACCTACTGCCGCAATGGATGCAATGCAACCGCAAAATATGGCGCGCGCCCTTGGCAGTGTGTTTGGTAGAGGCTAGTACCGCAAGGCGGAATTCAAAAGTCAAAATTTCTTTGGTGGACTGCTAAGAAGTAGTAAATGCTACACAAATTAAGGGTGCGTAGGCGTAGCCTGCCGCAGGCATCGCGCCCTTAAGCATTATGTTCTGGTTCGTAGCAAAATATGAATTTATAAATTGTGCTTATCAAGAATTTCAGGCAACGCATATATACATAACGCGATGTACGACTTATTCTGAAACCCCAAAGGGCTACGGTGTACACATAAGTCTAGAAATTGTACCTGAGAGCGGGTTTCATTGCCCTAAGCTTTAAATTTTGGGGACAAACTCAGTCTGTCCCCTGCCTCCTGCCTCCTGCCTCCTGCTTCCCCCACTTCATCCCACTGTTCTGCAACGGCCAAAAAACAAATCATCCCATCTTTTGGTTTGGCAAAAGGTCATAGATAAAATAAATAAATGTGTAAACTTATGTAAACGAAATTAACAAACATAACAATAATTTGTAATAAATAATGACCCGGCAGCATTGTATAAAGATAACTTGGAAGGGAAAAACAACATCTTAATCAGGTTTTCCAGTAGTTTACAGAAGTTTGAAGTTTTTTAACAAAAGTTTTAATCTGAAAGCCTGGAGATTGTAAACTTATTCCGTGGATGTCTGTTTTGAACCTTTCGTAACTCGTCAGGCAGTGCTGACATCAAAAAAGCTGAACCATTCAGTTTTGAGTCCAATTATTCTTAACCAAACAAATTAGGAGATTTAAGGCAATGGTTTTAGATGCATTTGCAAAAGTAATCACCCAAGCTGATGCCCGCGGTGAATATCTCAGCGCTGCTCAGTTAGACGCTCTAGCTGCCCTAGTTAAAGATGGCAACAAGCGTGCAGATACCGTAAACCGGATCACCAGCAACTCCTCAGCAATTGTTGCCAATGCAGCTCGTGCTTTGTTCGCAGAACAACCTCAGTTAATTGCTCCTGGTGGTAATGCTTACACCAACCGTAGAAATGCTGCTTGCTTGCGTGACATGGAAATCATCTTACGCTATGTCACCTATGCAATCTTTGCAGGTGATGCAAGTGTATTAGATGATCGTTGTTTGAACGGTCTGCGCGAAACCTACTTGGCTCTAGGAGTTCCTGGTGGTTCTGTAGCAGCTGGCGTACAAAAGATGAAGGACGCAGCTTTGGCTCTTGTTAACGACCCCAACAATATCACCAGAGGCGATTGCAGCGCTATAGCATCTGAAGTTGCTAGCTACTTTGATCGTGCAGCCTCAGCAGTAAGCTAAACCCGATTAAGACTATTGACTGACAACTATCAGTTAGACAAAACAAATTTCAACAAGATTGTAAATAGGGAGATACTAAACCGATGAAGACACCTCTTACCGAAGCAGTTTCAACAGCAGATTCTCAAGGTCGCTTTCTTTCCAGCACCGAACTTCAAGTCGCTTTTGGTCGTTTCCGTCAAGCTCCTGCTAGCATGGAAGCAGCAAAAAGCTTGACTGCTAATGCCCAACGTTTGACAGAAGGCGCAGCTCAAGCGGTGTACAACAAGTTCCCCTACACCACTCAACAACAAGGCCCTAACTTCGCTTCTACCAACACTGGTAAAGAAAAGTGTGCACGTGACATCGGCTACTACCTGCGGATTGTTACCTATTCCTTAGTTGTGGGTGGTACAGGCCCATTGGATGAGTTCTTGATTTCTGGTTTGACTGAAATCAACCGCACCTTTGATCTATCTCCCAGCTGGTACGTTGAAGCTCTCAAGTACATCAAGGCTAACCACGGTCTAAGTGGCGACCCTGCTGTAGAAGCTAATTCCTACATCGACTACGCAATTAACGCTCTAAGCTAATAGAGTGTATTTAGCCCGGAAAGGAAAACAAGCTCTGTTGGCAAATAGCTAGGAGTTGGTTTACCTTTCTGGGCAGTTTTATTTTCAAAAAAGTGTTAAAAAAACTAGAAAAAATTTTTGTAAAAACTTTGTTTTCAGTTTTGCGGTGAAAACTGAGGAGGTTTAAAAATGGCAGCTTTGGTACAAGCAGCAAGGCTAGGAATTGGAGCCTTTGAAAACTCAGAACTAGCAGAACTACGTCCCGATAGAACAGAATCGGATGTACAAGTAATCATCCGGACAGCTTACCGTCAGGTTTTGGGTAATGAATACCTGATGGAATCAGAGCGTCTTGTCAGTGCTGAATCATTGTTGCAACAAGGTATGATTTCTGTTCGAGGTTTTGTGCTAGCCATTGCTCAATCCGAACTCTATCGAGAGAAATTTTTCCATTGCAACTCGCAAATTCGGTTTATCGAGTTGAATTATAAGCATTTATTGGGTCGCGCCCCAGAAGATGAGTCAGAGATTTCGTACCACGTTGAGCTTTACAACTCACAAGGTTACGAAGCTGAGATTAACTCATACATTGACTCGCCAGAATATCAAGAAAGCTTTGGCGAAAACATTGTACCATACTATCGTGGCTTTAATAGCCCAGTGGGGCAGAAAAACGTTGGCTATAGCCGGCTGTTCCATCTGTATCGGGGTTATGCCAATAGCGATCGCGCTCAAGGGCAAAAACAAGGACGCCTAACTTGGGAAATAGCTAAGAATCTGGCTTCACCCATCTACCCAGTCTCTACAGGAGCCTTAACAGGTCTCTCAAGAGGTGAGCGAGGCGAAACATACCGGATTAGGGTACTACAAGCAGCTTCTCCAAACTCAAGTGTAGTGCGGCGGGGTACTGCGGAATTGCTCGTACCCTATGAGCAACTTTCTAGTAAATTGCAGCAGCTTAATCGTAAGGGCAGCAAGATTATTAGCATCACATCTGTCTAAATTAGGGAATAGGGAATTAAGTGAGGAGTTAAGAATAAGGATTGAGGAGTTATGAGTTAGAAGTTATGAATTTTCAATTCCTAACTCTACCCCAACTCTTAACTCCTAACTTTTCCCAACTACCAATTACATAAGGAAAATTACCAATGGCTATTACAACAGCAGCTTCCCGTCTGGGAACAGAAGCTTTTAGTGATAACGCTCCTCTAGAATTGCGCCCAAATGCAAGTCAAGAAGACATAGAAAGGGTAATTGCTGCCACCTATCGTCAGTTGTTGGGCAACGATTACTTAATGAAATCTGAGCGTCTCACAAGTGCTGAATCTCTTCTGCGCGATGGGAAAATTACAGTACAAGAGTTTGTGCGTCAAGTAGCTAAATCAGAGCTATACAAAACCAAATTTTTCTACAACAGCTTTCAAACTCGCGTCATTGAACTGAACTATAAACATTTGTTGGGTCGTGCTCCCTATGATGAGTCTGAGGTGATTTATCACTTGGACTTATATCAAACCAAGGGATATGAAGCCGACATTGATTCCTATATTGATTCACCAGAGTATCAAAGTAGCTTTGGTGAAAATATTGTGCCTTTCTATCGCGGTTTTAAAACTCAAACAGGTCAGAAAACTGTCGGATTTAGCCGGATATTCCAACTTTATCGCGGCTATGCCAATAGCGATCGCTCCCAACTTAGAGGTAATTCTCCCCGTCTTGCAGTTGAATTAGGTCGCAATAGTGCATCTGTTGTTGTTCCTCCATCTGGTAGCGCTTCTGGTTTTTCCTACGTTGCTCCTGGAAAAGGCGTTACCCCCAACAGTACTTTCGGTGGTGCAGGAACTTTTGGCCAAGAAGGCAGACTTTACCGCGTTGAAGTGGCAGGCGTTTTTGGAGCCGGATATCCTAGTACACGCCGCGTCAATCAAGCTGTGGTTTTACCATATGAAGGGCTATCTCCTTACTTCCAAAGAGTGCTAAAACAAGGTGGTAAAATCGCCAGTGTGAAGCCACTTTAATTTCATTAGTCATTAGTCATTGGTCATCAGTTATTAGTTTTTGACCAAGGACTAATGAAAACTACGATTTATAAATTAGGAACTGATTTATGCTGGGACAAATTAGTGGTAGAAATAGTAATCGCTCCTTCCGCTATGAAGTAGTTGGTATGCGCCAAAGCGAAGAAACAGAAAAAGTCGGCTATCCCATTCGTTCTAGTGCCAGTGTATTTATCACAGTGCCTGAGAACCGGATGAATCAAGAAATGCAGCGGATCACTCGCTTGGGTGGCAAAATAATCAGCATTCAGCCTTGGAACGGTCAGGCTCAAACAAATAGCGAACACGGCCATCAATCTTCTCATGAATCCCAGTCCGGAGAAAACTGAAGATTTGTCACCAACAGGTAACAATACCGAAGGTGGATCTTTAACGGTAGAGCAGGCGATCGCTAATCTTGAAGGTGCAGATTTAGGCCTGCGATTTTATGCTGCTTGGTGGTTGGGTAGGTTTCGTATAAGTGAAGCAGCTGCGGTTACAGCACTGATCAAAGCTTTAGAGGATGAAGCCGATAAGACACCAGAAGGCGGATATCCTCTACGACGAAACGCAGCTAGAGCCTTAGGAAAACTTGGCGATCGCCAAGCAGTATCACCTTTAATTGGGTGTTTAGACTGCTCAGATTTTTATGTACGGGAAGCGGCGGCGCAATCCTTAGAGATGCTGGGCGATCCGGTTTGTATTCCCGCGCTAATCAAGCTATTAGCAGTAGGTTTGCAGGGAGAGCAGCTCATATCAAAGCAGCCTGATTTATCTCAACCCTACGAGGCAATCTTAGAAGCTTTGGGAAGCTTGCGGGCTACTGAGTATATCCCTTTAGTAAAGCCATTCTTAGAGCATCCAATCGAATTGGTGCAATATGCTGCCGCACGAGCCATGTATCAATTAACCCAAGAACCAGTTTATGGAGAACGGTTGGTACAAGCTTTGGCGGGAGAAAAATTGCAATTGCGTCGAGCAGTGCTGGCAGATTTGGGAGCGATTGGGTATCTACCCGCAGCAGATGCGATCGCACAGACTCTAGCAGAAAATAGCCTGAAGCTAATTTCTCTTAAAGGATTACTAGAACATCAAGTCAATCACAGAACACCAAGCACTTTCTCAGAAGATACAATTAAAGTTATGAACTTGATGGACTCGCTATTGTAGTCATAAGTTCTAGATCATTAGTTGTCATTAATACGTTACAAAAGAATGTTTGCTACACATAAACCCCCAAGCTAACTGTAAAATCAAAGCTTGGGGGTTTATGTATTATGTCAACTACGGATAACTTAAGCTACAATTAGCTGACAACTAATTACTGATGAAAAATTATTATGAATAACAGCGATCTTGCCCAAATATTGATCCGTGCTGTAGAAGAAGCAGATTCCTCAGATCGCTTATTAGACGCAGTTCAGGAGTTAGCAGCAGCTGGTATAGAGGAAGCTATTCCCACTCTAATTGCAGCTTTGGGTTACAACAATCCAGGGGCGGCAGTGGCGGCGGTAGATGGGCTGATTGCGATCGGGGAAGCTTCAGTGCAGCCACTATTGGAACTAATTGATAACTACAACTATGGTGCTAGAGCATGGGCAGTTCGTGCGTTAGCAGGAATTGGGGATGTACGGGCGCTGGGTACTCTTTTAGAAGCGGCAAAAAGCGATTTTTCCTTGAGCGTGCGACGGGCAGCTGCCAGAGGATTAGGCACTTTGCGCTGGTATCAAGTACCGCCTGAGAAACTAGAATCTATCCAGACTCAGGTACTAGAGGCTTTACTACTAATTTCTCAAGATCCAGAGTGGGTAGTGCGTTATGCGGCAGTGACGAGTTTAGAAACACTAGCGATGTCTGGCGACAACCCGCAAAGCGGCAACGCTATATCAGCCACTTTACCTGAGCAAGCGTCGCGGATTACAAATCAACTTCAGCAAATGCTCGATACAGATGTTGATCTTGGAGTTCGCACCCGTGTTAAGTTTGCACAGCAAAAAATTCAGCCGCAACAACATCAACAAACGTTTGCACCTAAAAGAAAGGTAGTAGATCCTGAACTGCCTTATCGCGGTGGTAGTAGACGGTAAGCAAGTGAAAGAGGCAGAAGGCAGGAGGCAGGAGGCAGGAGGCATATTTTCTTTCAACTTAATAATGGTACAAATACGCTGGTAAGGGCATGACATTGCTCATAGGTGTCAACTTAACCTGAAACCCTTGTCAAAACGTGATATTGAGTTCATTTACTTACCATTACTCACCGCGTTACCCCACCCTAACCCTCCCCTTGTAAAGGGGAGGGAACTAGATTTCTTAATCCCCCCTTTCCAAGGGGGGATTAAGGGGGGTAAAACGCCTGTGGGATAAGCAGTTTTAACCTAAGTTGACACCAATGGACATTGCTATGCCCTTACAAGAAATATGTATCAAGCTTTTCGTGAATTGGGATGAGCCTTCAGCAAGACTACCATGTGTCTTTCTTGGATAAAGACTGAATTTCTCCCTGGATATTGCCACGGGCAGATGGTTCGGCGAACTCTGACATTAAAGGCGTAGAGTAGATACGCGATCGCTGTAAAAACCGTTCTAAAACCTGCCGACGACCTGTGATATAATCTGCCTCTGCGACTGAGCCATATTCCTGGCGAATAGCATGGGCGTATTCATAATACTGAACTGAGTTAGTAGCCAAAATCGCTAAATCTGCATCAAGTAGAACTTGGCTATCATAGTCATCCGCCGCAGCTTGGTGGTCTTTAGTATTCAGAATGAGACGGGTGACAGTAGTTATGGTACTTTCTGAAATACCCAAATTACTTAGCAATTCAAAAGCATAGTCTGCGCTTCTTTTTTCATTATCTTGAGCTTCAGTGTCATACACTACATCGTGAAACCAGGCAGCTAGTTGAACAGCAGCTAGGTTGTTCGTGTAGCCTTGCAAAATCTGAATTGTGCTGAGGACTTGATCAATATGTTTTAGTGTATGGTAGTAGCGACCAGGGGTGGAGTAAGCTGCAACCAAGCAACTAAAGGCTTTCTCAGCCGCTACCTGGTCAACACCAAAGGGCTGGAGTGTGTGTTGCCAGTTAGAAAATAAAATATGCGTAAGGTTTTCTCTAGGCATAAACGTAATATCCACACTCTTAGTAAGACTGAGCTAATCTCTTGTGTTGCAATATTTGTCAATCAAGTTAGAAATAGATCAACAAAAGGATAACACTTGTCAGTTGTTGAATTGGGCATTGAAAAGAGGCAGGGGGGCACGGTGCGGGGGACAGAGGGAAAACTCTTTTCCCTTGCTCCCTTGTTTCTTCCCTATTCCTAAAATATGGTGACAGCTAAATGAAAACGTCAAAATAGAAGACACAGGGTTTTTACAAAAAGCCTTGCCTTAATTAAGGAGTTTATTATCAGTGGTATTACAAGTACAAACAAGCACTTACGAAGCTAAAACCCAAGAAATTGCTAAACAACTTCTAGCAGCAACGCAGGAAAATCGTTCCTTTTTTTCTTCCCTGCGGGATCAAATGCGCTGGGATGATAAATTACTAGCTTGGGCGATGAGTAATCCTGGGTTGCGGGTGCAACTATTTCGCTTTATAGACACGCTACCTGCTTTGCATAGTAAATCAGAAATTGCCTCACATTTACAAGAATATTTAGGCGATGAGTCTGTAGAATTACCCTCAGCTTTGAAGGGAATGCTAAACTTTGCCAACCCCGACTCGATGCCAGGACAAGTTGCTGCTACAACTGTTGGTACAGCTGTTGAAACTCTTGCTCACAAATATATTTCTGGGGAAAATATTAAACAAGTCATCAAAACAGTTGAACGACTGCGAAAAGAAAAAATGGCTTTCACTATCGATTTACTTGGTGAGGCGGTAATTACCGAAGCCGAGGCGCAGTCTTATCTAGAACGCTATCTAGAATTAATGCAACAATTGGTGGAAGCATCAAAGAATTGGTCAGCTATCCCAGCTATTGATGAGGCTGATGGCGAAGCAATACCAAAAGTTCAGGTTTCTGTTAAGTTAACGGCGTTTTATTCTCAATTTGACCCATTAGATGCTAAAGGTAGTGAAGAGCGAGTTAGCGATCGCATTCGTCTTCTTTTACGTCGTGCTAAAGAATTAGGTGCAGCTGTGCATTTTGATATGGAACAGTATGCCTACAAGGATATAACTCTCAGCATCCTGAAAAAACTGTTACTAGAAGAAGAGTTTCGGCAACGCACAGATATTGGCATAACAGTTCAGGCATATCTGCGTGATAGTGAGCAAGATACCAAAGACCTAATTTCTTGGTTGAAAGAACGTGGTTATCCCCTGACAATCCGCTTGGTGAAAGGCGCATATTGGGATCAGGAAACTATCAAAGCAGCGCAAAAGCATTGGCCACAGCCAGTTTACAACGACAAAGCGGCAACTGATGCTAACTTTGAAACCATCACTCAGTTATTGCTAGAAAATCACCAATATGTGTATTCTGCCATTGGTAGCCATAACGTGCGATCGCACTCTCGCGCAATTGCGATAGCTGAAAGTTTAAATGTTCCCCGCCGTCGCTTTGAATTACAAGTCCTTTACGGCATGGGTGATAAAGTTGCAAAAGCGTTGGTTGATAAAGGCTATCGAGTCAGAGTTTACTGTCCCTACGGTGAATTATTACCTGGAATGGCGTATTTAATTCGCCGATTGTTAGAAAATACAGCTAATAGTTCTTTTTTACGCCAAAATCTCGAAAATCGACCAATTGAAGAATTATTAGCGCCACCGATTGTCAAAGAGGAGAAAAACTCTTTAACTCCTAACTCCTCACTCCTAACTCCTAACTCCATTCCTAACTCTCATTTCTCTGGTGCTGCTGATACCGATTACGCTGAGGAAGAGGTGAGAACGAAAGCGGCGCAAGCTTTCCAAAATGTTCGTCAACAGTTGGGTAAAACTTATTTACCGTTGATTAACGGGGAGTATGTTAATCCGCCAGAATTTGTTGATTCTCTCAATCCTTCTAATTTGAGTGAAGTAGTTGGTAAAGTTGGATTGATTAGCGTTGAACAAGCAGAACAAGCGATGCAAGCTGCTAAAGCTGCCTTTCCTGGGTGGAGGAAAACACCAGCTAAAGAACGTGCTGATATTTTGCGGAAAGCTGGTGATTTGATGGAACTCCGCCGCGCTGAACTTTCAGCTTGGATAGTTTTGGAAGTTGGGAAACCGGTTAAGGAAGCTGATGGAGAGGTTTCGGAAGCGATAGACTTTTGTCGGTACTACGCTGATGAGATAGAACGGTTAGATAAAGGTGTGAATTACGACATACCTGGCGAAACTAATCACTATATTTACCAGCCACGAGGAATTGCTGTGGTAATTTCTCCCTGGAATTTCCCGCTAGCGATCGCTTGTGGAATGACTGTTGCAGCTTTGGTCTCAGGCAATTGTACTCTCCTCAAACCTGCTGAAACATCTTCTGTGATTGCAGCTAAACTCACAGAAATCTTGGTAGATGCTGGTTTTCCCAAAGGTGTATTTCAATACGTACCTGGCAAGGGTTCGCAAGTCGGCGCTTATTTGGTAAATCATCCAGATACTCATGTAATTGCTTTTACGGGTTCCCAAGAAGTCGGCTGTAGAATTTACGCAGAAGCGGCAATCTTAAAACCCGGACAAAAGCACATGAAACGGGTGATTGCTGAAATGGGTGGCAAGAATGCCATTATTGTCGATGAAAGTGCTGATTTAGACCAAGCAGTTGTAGGGGTTGTGCAGTCGGCATTTGGTTACAGTGGACAGAAATGTTCTGCTGCCTCAAGAGTGATTGTGCTGCAACCGATTTATGATGCCTTTGTGCAACGGTTGGTGGAAGCGACAAAATCCTTGAATATTGGAAAAGCAGAGTTACCAAGTACACAAGTTGGACCAGTAATTGATGCTAATGCCCGCGATCGCATCCGCGAGTATATTGAGAAGGGTAAGGCAGAAGCACAATTAGCCTTAGAGTTACCAGCACCCGAACAAGGATATTTTATCGGGCCTGTCATTTTTAGTGAAGTATCCCCAAATGCGGTAATTTCCCAGGAAGAAATTTTTGGCCCTGTGCTGGCAGTAATTCGGGTGAAAGATTTTCAGGAAGCTTTAGCAGTCGCCAATGGTACAAACTACGCCTTAACTGGAGGACTTTATTCTAGAACACCTTCGCATATTCAGCAGGCGCAGACAGAATTTGAAGTCGGAAATTTATACATTAATCGCAATATTACAGGAGCGATTGTAGGACGACAACCCTTTGGTGGATTCAAACTTTCTGGAGTAGGTTCTAAAGCCGGAGGCCCTGATTACCTCCTGCAATTCCTCGAACCACGCGCAGTAACAGAAAATATTCAGCGTCAAGGTTTTGCACCAATTGAGGGTGCAGATTAAAGCTTGTAAGGTGGGCAATGCCCACCTTTTTTTATATACTAAATACAGAAAAAATTTGATGAATAATTTAGTCATAAAAATTGCTGATTTACCTGAAGAATTTCCAGCGATCGCAGCAATTAGAAAATCCGTTTTTCAGGAAGAACAAGGGATAGATCCCGCTTTAGAGTTTGATGGCAAAGATGAAACATCTCAGCATTTGATTGCTTATTTAGATGATAAAGCTGTGGGTACTACTAGAATTAGATATTTAGATTATAAAACTGCCAAAATAGAAAGACTTGCTGTTTTGTCTACAGTTAGGGGGCAGGGGATTGGTAAGAAAATAATGGAAAATGCATTACAAGCTATAGCTAGTCAAAATATTCGAGAAGTTATAATCCACGCCCAAACATCTGTCAAAGTTTTATATCAAAAATTAGACTTTGTAGAAGAAGGAGAAATATTTGAAGAAGCTGGCATTACTCATGTGATAATGAAAAAATTTTTAATTTAATATGATTTTTCATTGCTATATCTATTAGTTTATCACCTGCCCTCTGCCCGCGACCGGAGAGAACAAGGGTTTAAGACTCCCACTGAATAATAATTCACTGGCTATGGTTCGTAAATTTCTCTTGCAATCATAGTTAAGTAATTCTACATCTGTGGAAAACTTGTGGAAAAACTCACGTACTTTTCCACCAGGTAATTATACTTAATTAAGCTTTACCAGCAAAATATCAAGATTTTTACAGATTTATCCACAAAAAGTAAGATATTTTCCACAATTTAAGTGAAATTTAATCAATTTTTATCCGTTATTTAATATTATCGGCTAATTATTCAGCCGCCAAGGCTAATTTTTACGGTGTTGGTTGTGGAAAACTCCAAATACATTCTCAGGATGGTTTTTGAGAACGGCTAGTCATGTTGATGCGATCGCTTAGTTGCCGTAGTGTTTGTGCTAAAGTGCGATCGCTCTCCTGAAGTTGGGTAATTTTGTCGCAACTATAGATTACCGTTGTATGGTCTTTACCACCAAACTCCTCTCCAATTCTCGGCAAACTCAAAGCCGTGTGTTGGCGCATGAGATACATTCCAATTTGACGCGCCCAGCTAATCTCTCTTCGTCTTGAGTTGCTTTTGAGGTCGTCTATTAAAACATCAAAATTATCTGCCACTACCTTTAAAATTGCTTCTGGGGTAGCTGCCATTTTTTCATTCGGCGGTTCTAAAACAGGTGTGATATTTTCCACCGTCATTGGTAAGCCCCAAATAGAAATATAAGCCACCGCCCGAATTAAAGCTCCTTCTAATTCTCTAATATTAGAAGTATAGTTAGAAGCAATATACTCAATCACGTCGCGGGGAAGACAAATATTTTCATACTCGGCTTTTTTCTGCAAAATCGCCATTCTAGTTTCTAAATCCGGTTTTTGGATATCTGCGATTAACCCCATAGAAAACCGAGAACAAAGACGTTCTTGCAAGCTAGGAATCTGATTAGGAGGACGGTCGGAAGCAATCACAACTTGTTTACCAGCTTCATGTAAAGTATTAAAAGTATAAAAAAATTCTTCTTGGGTGTATTCCTTCCCTTCGAGAAACTGAATATCATCAACTAATAAAACATCAGCAGCTCGATAATGCTCTCGAAAACTTTGCATACTATCCTTACGAATCGCTGTAATTAAATCATTAGTAAACTGTTCAGTAGAAACATAAAATATTTTACAATCAGGGCAGATTTTCCAGCGATAATGACCAATAGCTTGCATGAGATGAGTTTTACCCAAACCTACGCCACCGCATAAAAATAAAGGGTTAAACTCTTTACCTGGGGATTCCGCAACTGCCAAAGAAGCAGCGTGAGCCATCCGATTATTAGCACCAACTACAAATCGGGAAAAGAGATATTTAGAGTTTAATTCAGTAGTTTTTTGATTGTTATTAGAAACAGGTTCAGGAATACTGTTAGGATTTGTTGATTCCCAAGAAATCTCTCGTTCACTAAAATGAGAAACTTCATCACCTTGAGCAACAGTAATGTAAATTCCTACGGGATGACCCAGAATATCTTGTACTACATGAGCAATGGTATTGATGTAATACTTCTGTAACCAATTACGAGCAAATGGGTTAGGAGTACGGATTACCAAGCAATTATTTTCTAATCGCTCCGCACTAGCAGTTTTGATCCAAGTTTCAAAGGTGGGTCGGGATAGCTCAAGCTGTAGGCGCTCTAGTACCTGACTCCACAGACTTTCTATGGGAATTTCCATCATCCACCACCTTTGCTGCTAACGGTCACAATAGAAGAGAAAGCACTAATTTAGCATCCAGACACGCTAGACCTAGAATAAGCTTTTAAGTTGTAATCATTTTGGGACATACCCGGTAGGCAAGATCCTAACATCCACTGACTGACACGGAGAAGGAACGACACATGAAGATAATAAACGATGATTCAGCGCCCAAAAAGATTGAAAAAGAGGCAAGGGAGCTCTTAGCAGGGAGCGAGGGGGATGGGGTCATTTCTCCAAACGAAGTGCCCCCTCTCCCCCAATCCCCACTCCGTGGGGGTCCCAAGTCCACCTACCTCTTCGGAAGCGGTTTACGCCATAGGTTGTGGATGCTCTCATATGGTTTAGCAGTGGTGTTCCTGGGGAGTTGCTCTCTTGTACCTGCTAAGACCTTTCAGGCTCGACAAAGCGATACTCAAGCCCAAAAGACAACAGAACCCGATTCGGTAATTACTCTCCCACCAATTATCTCGTCGTCTGGAGATCCTAATTTTGTGGTAAAAGTAGTACAAAATGTGGGACCTGCGGTAGTTCAGATTGATTCTTCCCGGACAATCACTTCTCGCATACCAGACAGATTTAATGACCCATCATTCCGGCGATTTTTTGGAGGCGCAATACCACAGCCTAGAGAACGGGTAGAGCGCGGTAGTGGCTCTGGATTTATCATTAAGTCCTCAGGCCAAATTTTGACCAATTCCCATGTGGTCGATGGTGCTGATAGAGTGACTGTCACACTCAAAGATGGCCGGACTTTTGATGGTGAAGTTTTGGGTGAAGATGCGGTAACGGATGTTGCTGTAATCCAAATTAATGCTAATAATCTGCCTACCCTAGCTGTGGGTAATTCTGATGCTTTGCAACCAGGAGAAGCAGTAGTTGCCATTGGCAACCCTTTAGGCTTAAATAATACCGTCACTTCTGGGATTATCAGTGCTACAGGTCGCTCTAGTAGCGATATTGGTGCTAGTGACAAGCGGGTTGATTATATCCAAACGGATGCTGCGATTAACCCTGGTAACTCTGGTGGCCCATTACTAAATGTTCGTGGACAGGTAATTGCCATGAACACAGCTATTATCCGAGGCGCTCAAGGCTTGGGATTTGCTATCCCTATTAACACCGTGCAAAGAATTGCCCAGGAGTTAATTGCTAACGGAAAGGTAGATCATCCTTATTTGGGTGTTCAGATGGTGACACTGACACCAGAAATTAAAGAAAGAATAAAAAATAAAGCAGGCGATCGCTTAAATATACAAACAGATGACGGCGTTTTGCTGGTTGATATCGTGCCGCGATCGCCTGCATCTACAGCTGGATTACAAGTCGGTGATGTGATTAAAAGTATTAATAACCAGCCTGTTACTAAAATTGAACAAGTACAAAAGCTAGTAGAAGGTAGCAAAATTGGTACTAAGTTACCAATAGAAGTGGAACGCAATGGGCAAATTATCCAAATAGCAGTCCAACCTGCTCCTTTACCCGTAAGAGGGGAAGAATGATGTTAGTCATTTATCATTTGAAAAACAACTGACATACTCTACCCTTCAATCCTTAATGCCCACTACTTAAAGGAGTTTTATTATGACTGAATTAACACCAATAATTCAATTAGGCAATCCAACATTACGCCAAAAAGCTGTTTGGGTTGACAATGTTCAAGATGAGCAGATCCAAAAGTTAATTGAAGACTTAATAGCCACTGTTGCCAAAGCTAACGGCGTGGGTATTGCTGCGCCTCAAGTAGCACAATCATATCGTTTATTTATTGTGGCTTCTCGTCCTAATGCCAGGTATCCCAATGCTCCAGAAATGGAACCTACTGCCATGATTAATCCCAAAATCATTGCTCATTCAACTGAAGTTGTCAAAGATTGGGAAGGTTGTTTAAGTGTTCCAGGAATTAGGGGACTAGTTCCTCGGTATAAATCTATTGAAGTTGAATACACGGACTGTCAAGGCAACCTACAAAAACAAGAATTAACCGATTTCATCGCTCGGATTTTTCAACACGAGTACGATCATCTCGACGGTATCGTATTTGTAGATCGTCTAGAAAACACTCTTGATATGGTTACTGAGCAAGAATATCAACAACGAGTAGTTAACAAATAAATGGGAGTGAGAAGTGGGAAGTAGTGTATTAATTACGAATTATTTAAGCGTGTGCTTCGCAAACTTGTTCGCCCCGCCACAATTGATATAGTCGCGTCGCTGGCATAGTCATATATAAAATATCACCAGCACTGAGGTTGGTTTCTAATAAATCCCAGCCGTGAAGGGTTTGGTGATTTGTTTCTACGTATAAAGGTACACAATCGGCAGACATAGCTACATCTTTCACCCACTGACCACAAAAGACATGTGAAGGTGTAATCACAGTTGCAAAAGCCACCCAAAGACTATCTGCTGTAATGCCATTACCGAGAATGCGTCCCCCTAACGCAGCAGCAGCAAAAGCTGGGGCTGCTAGTTCAGCCGGACTCAATACCGCCTCGAAGCCAAATAGCTGTTGCGCTATACCAGCAAAATCAGGATCGGCATAATGAACAATCACTGGAATGCTGGGTGTTAAGCCTTTGGCTTTGAGGGCAATTTCCAGATTGGTAGCATCATTACTAGTAACAGCAAGCACTGCGGCGGCAGAGTCTATATTGCTGGCTTTAAGTATTGTGCGAAAGCTGGCATCGCCCTGAATGACGGGGATACCCAGTTCGCGGGCGGTGTTGATATATTTATTGTTGGAGTCGGGTTCAACTACTACAACTTCATGTCCACTGGCATGGAGTTGCTGGACAATTCTTACTCCAATACCACTCAAGCCACAGACAATGTAGTGATATCGCTGGGGAATTCGGGCTGCATCCCAAAATTGCTTAAAGCGGCTTCCCAAGACAAAATCGGTGAGCATTGCATACCAAATACCGATCACCACTGCTCCAACTAGCATCATCACGACAGTAAATAACTTGATACTGTTAGGAGCATTTTCTATTACTTTGTCATTACCACCCGCTCCAGTAATCATGCCTACAGAAAAATATAGAGCATCAATAGCAGATAAACTCAACTCAGCCGACATATAGGTGAGTGTAGCAATGAGAATCACTGCGAATAATACAACAGCACCCACTACTACCGATCGCCCGTGTTGCTGAAACTGCCTAAAATTGGTGAGAGCTTTCAGCGCTTTTTTAATCAATGATCTTCGAGGTGAACAGATGCGGGGTTGTGTACCAATAATTAAGCGATCGCCTACTTGTATTTCTTGTCCAGATATTACAGCTGACACCAAATCCATCTCACCTTCTACTGGCAAGTAATAAATCAGCATCCGCGATCGGTCTTCCCACAATTCACTCAGCTTTAGGCCCTGCCAAAAATGGTTTTCATCAATGTATTCTTCGTGAATTGGCCAAGTTTGCTGAAATAATTTGATTTGTCCGATCGCTCGGTTTCCCAGTGCTGCAAAGGTGAATACGGGTGCTGCTAATCCTACAACACTCATACTCAAGTGGTCTGGCAAACTTTGATCTAGGCGCTCTCCCAAATTTGTATTATAAAAACGGTTGATAATGCGAATCTGGGGATTCAGCACCCGTGCTTGCATCATAATAGACAAATTCAAAGCATCTTTAGATCCAGCGATGACTAAAGTATGTGCCTGTTGAATTCCCGCTGCTGTTAGGGTAGAAGCTGCTTGTAAATCGCCAACAATCACATCCCCTGCTGTTTCGCCAGAGATAGGTTGGTGATGAATGCCAACAACGAAGGCTCCCTGATGTCTCAGCAGACGAAAGGTTTTATATCCGGTACGTCCTAAGCCACAAACAATAATTCTGGGTTTCATGAAACGGCAGCATTTTTTACAGGTGGGGCTGCATTTCTAGTTATTCATCAATATTGTTGCCCATTTTCCTGGAATATAACTGTAGCTGACAACACGGTTGTTTCAAATAATATGGCACTTTTACAAATTTATGAAAGTCGATGTTATTTGTATACCTGAAATTTGAATAGATTTAAGTTATGAAAAGTTTGGTAAATTTGATAGCTTTTGGTACTATTTTATGCCCTCTAGTTGTGGGAGGAACCATAGCTTCTACAGCGCAAGCACAGCCACAGTCAGGGACAGAGCCGATTTCTGCTCCTCATGTGACACTGAATGTACAACGTAGCAGTGGTAAATGTCCTCAAAGAATTGGATTGTGGTGGTTTGTTCTCCCTTATGAAGGCGGTGCTGAACATACGGTAGTGGCAGATACCAGAGAGTTTGCAGATACAACTAAGTTAGTTTCATCTAATAATAAGCAGTTTGTGGAATTTGTTTCACCTTTACGGAGTAATTATGCTTCTTGTGTAGGTCGAACTAGTGGGCAAGAACATACTTTCTACAATGTAGAATTTAAGGATAAAAAAGCTTATTTCCGTGTGGATTTGCGAAAAATTGATGCACCCGCTCGCCTAATTACTTACAAAAATGTGGTGGCTTCACGGCCTTATGTCAGATGGGCGATCGCTGACTAACTCCTCAAATAAAAAAGCTTTCTCTTGCCAAGGTTTGGGCAGGCAATAAAAATAATTTAGAAAAACATGGCAACTTTTGTAGGTTGTGATACGCTATCTGCTTGAGAAGTGTGGAGGAACCGAAAATGACTAAGCTGCGCGTGGGGTTATTGTTTGGCGGTCGTTCGGGAGAACATGAAGTTTCGATCAAATCAGCACGGGCGATCGCTAAAGCCTTAAGTGCAGAGCAAAATGCTAGTAAGTACGAAATCCTGCCTTTTTACATCCAAAAGGATGGACGCTGGCTAGCGGGAGAAGCACCCGAAAAGGTTTTAGAAACCGGCAGTCCTCTACTGGAATCTGAACAATCAACATCTGTTGGGAATCTGACATCTAACCCTCAAGCGCAAACCCTCAGCAAGTGGCAATCTCCCTCTCAAGTAGCCCAAGTGGATGTTTGGTTTCCCATTCTCCACGGCCCCAACGGTGAAGATGGAACGATTCAAGGGTTACTAACTTTGATGCAAGTCCCCTTTGTTGGTTCTGGAGTGTTAGGTTCCGCAATGGGGATGGATAAAATTGCCATGAAAATTGCCTTTGAGCAAGCGGGACTAGCACAAGTAAAATACAAGGCGATAACTAGAGCGCAGGTTTGGTCTAATCCTTGCGTGTTTCCGAAATTGTGTGATGAAATTGAGGCAGCATTAGGTTATCCCGCTTTTGTCAAGCCTGCTAATTTGGGTTCATCAGTGGGTATTGCCAAAGTGCGATCGCGCCAAGAATTAGAAGCCGCGTTAGATAATGCTGCCAGTTATGACCGCAGGTTGGTGGTAGAGGCTGGTGTCGTAGCTAGAGAAGTAGAGTGTGCTGTTTTAGGAAATGACCAACCTCAAGCCTCTGTCATTGGAGAGATTAGTTATGATAGCGATTTTTACGACTATGAAACTAAATATACTGAAGGTCGGGCAGATTTACTGATACCTGCATCGATTCCAGATGCGATCGCTCGTCAAATTCAGGATATGGCTTTGCAAGCCTTTGCAGCCGTTGATGCTGCGGGGTTGGCAAGGGTAGATTTTTTCTATGTGGAAGCGACAAAAGAAGTTTTTATTAACGAAATAAATACCTTGCCAGGCTTTACTGCAACGAGTATGTATCCACAACTTTGGGCACATAGTGGAGTCTCATTTCCAGAATTAGTTGATCGATTAATTCAACTTGCTCTTGAAAGGCATTCTCCTAACTGACGGGAAAAATAAGCGAACTAATTTCCAAATTTTTAGAGCAAAAAGTCACAATAAATACAGAATTTTGGCAAAAGTTAGCCAGATTTAGTAGCCTATATTTTACAAAAAAGCTACTTAAATCTTTACTTTTGTTACGGATACCTGATGATTAATTCCTCCAGTACAATTTATTGACTAGAGGGGTACAAATCTGAAAGTAATCATGGAAAAAAGTCAGAGTGTACAGCGCGAGCCAACCCAACTCAGAAGGGCTACTCCAGAGCTGACAAACAGGAAATCGAGATTAAAACAAAGCTCGAACGTTCTGATATATCTGGTTACACATCATCCTTGGCTATTGTTAACCGGGTGTTTAGCCATGTTTTTAGGAGGAGGTGCTTTTGCCCTGTACAGCTTAGGTAATGCTGGACAGGTAGCACAAGAAGAACCAGAAAAAATCCCAGTTATAGTTGAAGAACCAATCAATGCACCCCCTGAGAATAGTAATCCAACACCTTTATGGATGGTGGCTGCGATCGTCCTCAGCTGTGGTAGTGGTTGCTTGCTCATTTTCCGAATGCTCAACAGGACAAAGCAACCGCAAAAAGTCCAAAAACAGATTAACCGTCATCAAGCACGCTTGGCACAGAACCATTACCAAAGATTGGAGCCACGCCTTCCCAAGAACCAGCCAGTTTTTGTGCCACAGCAACAACTGATGCCGCTTATGCAGATGCAACCTAAAGCAAAACATCTGGTGACGGTTCTGCCAGCAGAACATAAGCACCACTTGGATACGCGCACAGAATCTTTAGCAGACTTAATGGACCTTCGTAAAGAGAGTTCATTGTCTGCAATTTTACGCCAGTATTAAATTTACTGTAAAGCAAAAACCTTTCAAGATAATACTTTTTGCGAATTAAGGCACGGTTATACCGTGCCTTTACTAGTATTTAAAGGATATATAGCTGTTCTCACTTCGGTTTAAACTGATAAGGATGAAAATAGCAGATCAGGCAGTGAATAACATAGTGCGGTTCGTTTTGACAGCAATATTGCTGATACTAGTAACGGCTTGTGGCAGTATTGGACTGCTACCGACTAACGAGTTAGTGCAAAAAGCGATCGCACTTGGGCTAGAACAAACTCAACAAAAACTTAGCCAACAGTTGGATCTAGATTTTCAAGGATTTGAAATTAAGCGCCTATCAATTACCCAAGAACAACCCCTAACCATTGAAAATTTACCAGCTTTCCACGTTCGGGGAACCTACGACTTGATTGTAAAGCTACCGAAACGAAGCTTGACACAACCAAAAAAACCTTTTGACGTTTACCTGCAAATTCAGCAAGAAGGCAAAACTTGGCGATTGCTACTTCCAGAAAAGGGAAATAAAGATACTCCATCAACTTGGCGTAGCTATCTTATCCAATAGAGACGGGGAAAGTTTGAATTGTCTCACCTTTTCCCAAGCTACAGGGTGAACTACCCCACCGCATGGCGGATGGGGCTTCCAAATTCATTGGGAGTATCCTTAGATAAGGACGACTTTGTTAGTCTCCTGCATTAATTAATTCAAAAAATTGTGAAATTTGTTTAGTCGAGCGAATGTGATAAACATTTTTGATGCTTTGAGCCTGCTCGATATACTCACGATATTTTGGGGTTAAATATTTGTAACACAACCAAAGCACGCGGTAGCTAGTAAGCGAACTCCTCAATATTGGGCTGTTTTGGGGCCAGCCTTCTGGCGGTTGAAAGTAACCTGTGATAAATCGCTTAGTTACCCACCAAAAATGCACATACAGCGGTAAATCGACAAAAACCAGAGTATCTGCCTCGTCAAGTCTTAGCCAGAGAGTCTCCATGCAACCAAACCCATCAATAATCCATCGATCAGTAACTAAAATTTGTTGATGGGCGCGCTTATAGTCTTCATGTGGAACCTCTGTACCTCCTGATTGATATTGAATTTTGTCCAAGACGTGAAGTGGCAAACCAGTGATTTGAGATAATCTCTTGCTTAGAGTTGATTTTCCGCCTCCAGCATTGCCAAATACCGCTACTTTTTTCATTGCCACCCTCCTTTTAGTGCAATCAAGTCAAATTTGGCACAAGCTTGTCACTAAAGAATAAAAGTTTTAGCTATATTACCTATATACTACAGAATGTATTTATATATGTGCAACAAAAAAAACCATCACAATCATGTTTGTTGCTACTTTCCCCAAAAGGGTAGCAAACATATTTAACCGAATTGGCGTAGTTATCTTATTGAGAAGCTGGTGTGTGCAAATAGAAAAACCATCACAATAATTTACGTACAACTGTTGAGAAATAGTCATGATCGAGATGATGGTTTCACCGGAGACAGGGCAAAATGTATATAAACTTTTTCATCAGTTCCATTGCTGGAATTGTGGTTGTGGTATTAACAGCTTTTGGCTTACTGCAATGGTTGCACATCCCTGCTGGTAACTTTCTTGATTGGGTGATTGGTGGTGCAAGCTTTTGGTGGCTGTTGGTAATTGTTACCGTACCGTGGAATGTGCATTTTCAAGCTAAAGAAGTCTTAGCAGAAGCAGCACAATCCAAAGAGAAAGGAATTCCAGTTGATGAGAAACAAGTGAAATATGTCACAGTATTGGCAAAGCGATCGCTCTGGGTTGCCATTGCTTTACACTTATTCTCAGCCGTTGGTCTTTATACTCTTGCTGCCACTGGTATTAGTACGGTTGGGTATATAAGTTCTGGTGCAGCTTTGTTATTAACAATTCTGCGTCCAGCGATTCGGGCGTATGAGTACTTATATGCGCGGTTAGCAATGATTCGCCAAGAATGGAAGTATCCGCGCGAAGATATTGTTGAACTGCGCGATCGCTTCTCGATATTGGAACAAAAAATCCAGTCATTTGAGGAGCAACTTAACCCAGAACAATCTTATTCATTACCTGCAACTCAACAACGCTTTGCCGAAGAAACTCGCAGAGATTTAGCTCGAATGGCTGCTAATTTGGAGGAATTACGGGCGACCAATCAAACTGAACATGAGCGTTTAGCAAGAGAAGCACGAACTGCGATCGCGCAACTTTCCACCGACGGACAATTTCTTGATCATGTCCGCGAAATTATTCGATTTTTTAAGACCGCTTAATTATATTAGTCGTGATTTTCCCCTTGTTTAGGTTCGCCGATTAACTAGGGTAGCGCTGGCTTGGTCAACAGGCATCAGCACAACTTCATTAATATTGACATGGGGCGATCGCGTTACACAGAAAAATATTACATCAGCGACATCATCTGCTGTCAGGGGCATAACTCCCTGGTAAACTTTTTTGGCGCGTTCAACATCTCCGTGAAAACGCACCTCACTAAATTCCGTTTCTACCATCCCAGGGTCAACGGAAGTTACACGTACCCGCGTTCCCAACAGGTCTTGTTTTAAACCTTCAGAAATTGCCCTTACAGCAGCTTTAGTAGCACAGTAGACATTACCACCGGGATAGGTTTGATGTCCAGCAATGGAACCTAAATTTACCACATGACCGCGATCGCGGCTCACCATTCCCGGAATGACATAACGGGAAACGTAAAGTAAACCTTTGACGTTAGTATCAATCATGTCTTCCCAATTTTGAAAGCTGCCTTCGTGCAACTTGTCTAAACCACGACTTAGCCCAGCATTATTAATCAGAATGTCGATGTTAGACCAGTGAGACGGTAGAGAAGAAATAGCAGATTCAACAGCGTTGCGATCGCGCACATCTAGCTGTAACAAATGAGTTTCTGTACTAAAGTCTTTACGGAGAGTATCTGCTAGCTGCTGCAAACGTTCTAATCGTCGTGCCGCTAAGATTAATTTTGCACCTGCACCAGCAAAGATTCTCGCACAAGCAGTACCAATACCACTACTTGCACCAGTGATCAAAATGATTTGATTTTGTAGAGAAGTCATTGAAGAAAAAGCCAATAGTCCAGTGTTAATTTAAATACACAATTTAGCAATTTAGCAAGTTCCTGAGTACACACATATTTTCTCAGCTATTAATATTTATTTTTTCTTAGATGTAACTCGAAAGCTATATCTAAGGCGATTTCCGTTAATAGATATACTGCGAGAAGGACGGGTGAAAACTCAGTAACTCTAGCGTCTACAATAAACTAGAGACGGTGTTAACCGTCCGTATGTTTAAACCTTTGTCGCAATGATGATATTCCCTCCTTGGTAAGCTTCTGAAACTCAATCCAACAGGCAATTCGCCCGATCATTATGGCGAAGCGTTTGTTCATGGATTCCCCCTCCAATTGCCACGCTGTGACAAAAGTGCGTTGGTAAACAAATTTGGAGAACGGGAGAATTTTATGATGCCTTTGGATGGTCAGAACAAAACAACCAGATCAGTTATTTTATTCATCAGTCTCTTCCTGGCGATCGAAGGATTAGACGAAATTGTTGATGGTGTGATGGGTGTAGCCTATCCGTTGATTCGTCATGATCTGAATCTCTCCTACCTGCAAGTCGGGTTGCTATTGACCATACCCAATACGATCAGCAGTGTGATAGAGCCAATTTTTGGGGTTTTAGGCGATTTTGGTCATCGACGGTTATTGATTTTGGGAGGAGGCATCAGTTTTGCGATCGCTCTCTTGCTGATTTCCCTCAGTCATCACTTTTGGAGTTTATTAGCCGCATTGGTGTTGTTTTACCCGGCATCTGGTGCGTTTGTCAGTTTGTCTCAAGCGACGCTGATGGATCTAGAACCCACCCGCCACGAAGCAAACATGGCACGCTGGGCATTGGCGGGTTCTCTCGGCAATGTGATTGGTCCTTTGGCGTTGGCAGGTGCGATCGCTTTGCATCAGAGTTGGCGGAATGTTTTTTTCACCCTGGCAGCCCTGACGCTTTGTCTGGTTAGCTTAATGTGGAAGTCTCCGATGGCTATAGCAACGGTATCCACTCCAGCGAATTTGCCAGCCCCTAGTATTCAAAAAGGTATCCGTCATATCATCCGCGCACTCAAACGACGTAACGTCCTACGCTGGTTAACCCTGTTGCAATTTTCAGATTTAATGTTGGATGTTCTGCGGGGCTTTTTAGCCCTTTATTTTGTGGATGTTGTGCGTACAAGCGACACACAAGCGAGTTTTGCTTTTACTATCTGGTTGGGGTTCGGCTTGTTAGGCGATTTATTGCTCATTCCATTGTTAGAGCGGGTTCGAGGCATTGAGTACTTGCGGGTGAGTGCATTTTTAGTTTTGTGTTTTTATCCCGCTTTTTTGGCGATCCCGAATATCACCATCAAAATAGTTATTTTGGGCGGTCTGGGCTTCCTCAATGCGGGTTGGTATTCCATCCTTCAGGGGCAGCTATATACTGCCATGCTGGGGCAAAGCAGCACCGTGATGGCTCTTAATAACCTGGCGGGTTTAGTCGGTGGTTTCATGCCCCTGGCGCTGGGTTGGCTAGCACAGCAGTATGGGTTACAGCTAACGATGTGGCTGTTTCTAGCTGCACCGAGCACTTTGTTAATTGGGTTGTTTCATGAGCGCAAGTACTCTTAACTCCCAACTCCAACCTATTTCTTTACCACTTGCAAGCGCTGAGTTACCATCGTCATCCCATTACCCCGCAGAATGACAGCAGAAACCCAGCGACTACCAGGGGTAGATGGTGCTTGTGCCGTTTTAAACAGTCCGCCAGATGTTAGTAATTGCAAATCTACGGATGTGGGGTTGAGAAAGTTATCTGGTTTGATGGCTTCCTCTAGCGCCGTTCCTAGTAGAAAATCATCACCAAGTGGCTCTTGAACGATCGCATCAAAATTATACTTTTGACCAACTTGCACCTGCTCTGGTAATTTAAAATCAATTTGGGGCGGCTTGGTACCAGAGGTAAGTTGGGTGCGTTCCGACAAAATGTCTTGGCGGACTATTTTTCCACCTATAATGCGCTGACGCGATTTAATCGTGGCATTGAGAGCCGAATTATTACTGTTACCGGAAGGTAAGCCTGTTATCGTCGTTTCTGTTTCGGCAATAATTGCATTACCTTCAGGTTTTGAAGATAGTAGTTTTGTACTGTACTGCAATTTAGGATATCGTTGCCAAAGTGAAATCAAAGACTTTTCCAGAGTTTGGAGGTTTAATCCATCCCCATGAGCAAAGTTGGGGCTGTAGAATTGCAACACCCCTTTGACATCACCCCGGCTGGCGGCTGCATCAACTTGTGTCAGTAGGTTTTTCAAATCAGCTGGTGCATTTTGGGCTATACCAGCTTGAGCTAATTGCTGTGGTGTCGCCGCTTGAGTGCGTTGCCAACCACTTGTTAAACCAATGGTTAGCAGGAATGAAACTAGCCAGATACTAGCTGGAAATCTGAGTTGTCGTTTCATTAAGGTGTTAATAATGTTAGTCATTGGTAAGAATTTACTGATTTGATGAGAGAAGATAAGGAAATTGTTTTATCTTAGTTAAGCTAGACGCTAAACGGTAGAGGTTTGATGGCAAACGCACCGATACGATTATTAATAGCTGCCAGTGGGACTGGTGGACATTTGTTTCCAGCGATCGCACTGGCACAAAAACTTCCAGATTATCAAATCGAATGGCTGGGAGTACCCGATCGCCTGGAAACTCAACTTGTCCCTAAAGAGTATCCCTTGAATACTATTGCAGTTGAAGGGTTTCAGCAAGGGTTTGGAATTTCCTCAATTCGCATCTTGAGTAAACTCGCTGGTTCGATTATAGAAGTTAGACGAATTTTGAAGCAGGGAAATTTTCAAGGGGTATTTACTACAGGAGGTTACATTGCCGGGCCAGCCGTTATTGCGGCGCGTTCTCTCGGTTTACCCGTGGTTTTCCACGAATCTAACGCAATACCTGGTAAAGTAACTCGTTTTTTTGGCCCTTGGTGTAGTGCGGTAGCCTTGGGATTTGAAGTAGCTGCTAAGTACTTGCCTCGTGCCAAAAATGTCTGTGTCGGTACTCCTGTAAGAGCGCAATTTCTCGATGCGGCAATTGATGCACCGTTAGATTTAGCCATTCCAGAGGGTGTTCCGTTAATTGTTGTCTTTGGTGGTAGCCAGGGTGCAGTTGCGGTGAATAAGTTAGTGCGCGAATCTGCAAATGCTTGGTTTGATGCTGGTGCTTATGTAGTACATTTAACTGGCGATCGCGACGAGGAAGCAGATAGCCTCAAACATCCACAGTATACAGCTTTACCTTTTTACAACAATATGGCGGCGTTGTTGCAACGAGCTACTCTAGCCATTAGTCGTTCTGGTGCAGGCAGTTTGACAGAATTAGCAGTATGTGGAACTCCAGCGATTTTGATTCCTTACCCCTTTGCCGCAGAAGACCATCAATCTTACAATGCAGACGTATTTACAAAAGCTGGTGCGGCGTTAACACTGAAGCAATCGGAGTTGACGGCACAAATATTGCAAAGTAATGTGTTGAATTTGTTGCAGTCACCAGATGAATTAGCAAGAATGGGGGAAAATGCAAAGGCGATCGCAGTTCCCGATAGTGCCGAAAAGTTGGCGCACTTAGTGCGTGAGGTGATAGAGGCATAATGTTGATTATTTAGCATTAAAAATTTATTTTCCGAGTTATGAATATTTTATCTAGCCAAAAATTCCGCTTCACAGTGGGTTGTGCTGCCTTATTGCTTGTCAGTTTAACCAGTAGCCATCTATATACTCAGTCAAAAACCAAACACCTAGCCCAACAAGATCAGTCTTTTATTCAGCAAGATAATTTTGCCCCACTTCAATCACAAATTTCCTTAACATCAAATCAAGCTTTTGATGAACTAGCCTCAAGGTTTCAAAATCCTTTTACCGTTCAGCAAACATCTGATGAAATTATAGGCAAAGAAAACGCTTTTTCATCTGGGCAAGATTTGTTAGCAGCATCTGCACCCTATCGAGTTGTCGATGAGTTCAAAAAATATAATTTTAGTATTAATGGCAGCCAGGTTGTTACTCCAGTCAAACTGCCAATTAGTAAGGTTAACTTCAATCAAAAAGATTTATTAACCGTTCTTGTTAATACTAGAAAATATTTTCAAGATTATAGTTCACAAGATCCAGATATTCTCCGTACAGGAATCCTTGCTAGTCAAGGAGTGACTGTGCCAGATGTCCTTAAAACTTTAGATTTTATGGTTGCTGTTTTGAAGGAGGATATTGCTAATAATCGAGCTACTCGTTTACAAGATCCCAAGTTTATCAATACCAATTTCCGAGTCATCAAATGGACTGCCTATAACCCAAAAAAAAAGAAACAAAAACAATTACGAATTACTAAATATGCTGTGTTTACTCATACCGGCTCTCGGAAGAAAACCTCTAAGTTTAATACACCAATTTATAGCCTAAAAGATAGCTCTAAAAAGGACACTTTCTATACAAGATATACAAAACAGGATGTTTTGTCGGGTATTTATGAACCAGGCGGTAGAGAATTTGGAAAAGTTAAAAGTCTTGCATATCTAACCAGAACTGGCTTAGAAGAAGCATTAATGCAAGGAACAGTCTTGATTAACTTTACAGATGGTTATAAAGCCTTTTTTAACGTAGATAGAAATAATGGAATGTCTTATGTTCGCGGATTAAAAGCAACAGCACAAAAACGTTATTGGTATTTTAGAGAGGTTGATGCCATTAAAGGCTATGGATATAAAATAGATGCAAAAATCTCAATTAAACCAGGAGTAACTTTTGCTGGAGATGTTTTGAATATCGGTTTAGGTAGAGTAATTATTATTGAGCATACTAAAAATGGTCGCAAACATCTGCAAATGGGAGTTATGGCTGATACAGGTGGAGCCTTTTTACCTAATCTTTATCAACTAGATTTTTTGGCAGGTATTTTTAAGAATCAAAAAGAATTTAGGCAGAATATCAGTCAATTACCGGAATATGCTACAGCATATTTTTTAGTAAAGAAGTAATGCAGGGAAGGAGGCAGGGGTCACTGAACCTCTTGCCCTGACTTGTACTGAGCTTATCCTAAGCGTAGCCGAAGGGCGGCGTTGAAGTAGCGTAGTCATAAAGCCTGCGGCATAGCAACTCTTAGAGATGCTACACGCAGCCTCTCCAAGAGTTAGGAACTGAACTAATGCCAAATATCTATGCACGGGTCAACAGTTCTAAATTATGACCATTAGAATCATAGAAATAGAAGCCACGACCTTCCTTTCTGTGGTTAATTTGCCCTTTATTCTGATGCATGGGGTCGCTACTGTATTCAAGACCTGCCTCTTTGATGCGGGCAAAAATTGCATCAAATTCTTCATCACTGACATGGAACGCATAATGATGCGGCTCGAACGCTTCAGCGTCAGCGAAGTCGAGCGTTAGTGCATCATTTATATGCACAGCAGCGAAGTGACCAACGGGAACCTCGACCTCTAAACCAAAAATTTTTGCAAAGAACCTCGCCGAAGCTTCCTTGTCATGTACGGGCACGATGGTGTGATTTAGAGTAATTGTCATGTCACACCTCCTCTCCTAATTTTGGTAGTAATTGATCTCAACTCTATATTCAAAGTCGATAAGAGCAATGTTTACTTTCTATTCTATCTTTTCAGCGGTGGCACCAGCATAAACCTACATAACGCAATACGGTTCAGTTAAGCCTAAAAACCTTTGTGAAAGTAAATTTTTTAACGTAGACGCGGAGCGGCTTGCCGCAGGCTACCACAGAGGCACAGAGAAGCCAGTGCGTTGTGAAGCAACTGGCGCGACACAGAGAGAAGGAAGAAACGCTTAACTGAACTGTATTGCTACACAACACGATGTGCGACTTATTCTGAACCCTGCTTCCATTCTTTACTAGGGAAGGGGTTGGGGATTAGGTTTGAGAGAAAGTTACACACGGCGTTATATAAGAAAAAGTAATAAGCTATATCAGTTTTACTGAAGTAATAAAAGTTGATTAAAAATTGTAAAGCAGTGTAAAGTAGTTTCACAGGCAAAAACAAAACCGCCTGATTATAAAATAACTAACCGCACTTATAAAACCATGACAGCAACCTTACAACAGCGCTCAAGCGCCAACGTATGGGATCGGTTTTGCGAGTGGATCACCAGCACCAACAACCGTTTATACATCGGTTGGTTCGGCGTACTAATGATCCCCACCTTGCTAGCCGCTACCGCCTGCTTCGTAATCGCCTTCATCGCCGCACCTCCAGTAGACA